>Ga0316190_10000409_pt1 | contig 29218 bp, 26 predicted proteins | sample Eddworburrow2_MG_FD_204929 | JGI IMG/M metagenome (GOLD analysis project Ga0316190, IMG submission 204929) | Coastal sediment microbial communities from Maine, United States - Eddy worm burrow 2 | ecosystem: Environmental > Aquatic > Marine > Coastal > Sediment | place: USA: Maine | collected... | reverse complement strand
GTTTTATAACAGTAAGCGCCTGCATTCATACTTGGGTTATCTGAGTCCGAATGCTTTTGAGAAACAATTAGTGATACGGGAAAAAGCGGCTTAACTGGGTTGTAACAAAATCCTTGACCACGTCAAATAGATTCAAACAAACCGTCCATTCCCTACGAGTGGATTTTTACTTCAGTAGAAGCATTTCTTTTAGGAACTCTCCGTTACCATAATGCTCAGCACAAATAATCCAGCAAAAAGAAGTGCCATAAAGATTAGACGCAGGCAAACCAGATATGCCAACGATTTCTAGAGAAAAGTAAAATTGCTGGACTGTAAATAAACAGAAAAACAGCAACATAACATCCTGAAAACTTTATTAGTCAGGATCATCCGCCTTTCCATTAACTGGTTAATAATAGTGAAAAAGCCAAATCGCTTGCACCAGAGATTCAGCAACTGCTCACAGTATATTTGTAAGTCACAATACCATGTGGTGAGTGTAAGGAGTGGTAGAAACACGCATTTAGACAAAATACGAACATCGCAGCTACCCTACACTTTATTGATCAATAGAGGAATATGGAGGCTGAGCCCGGAATCGAACCGAGGTCCACGGCTTTGCAGGCCGCTGCACTTCTATATTTTTCAATGGGTTATGCGCTTTGCCACTCCTAATGCCACTCCATGTACTTTCTTATTGTCGAACTCTGCCTTATTATTTCATTAGCAAGCCGTGGAGAATTTACATCTTCGACTAATGGGTTAAGGGTACGCAATCAGTTAACAAATACCTTTAATTTCATACGTTACAATGACTCCCATTGCCTTTCCTGCATAACTACCCAACAATCAGCTCCCAGCAACGCTCCGCATTTAGTAGCTATACCGATACTCATTGCCACGGCAATGATTCATAAAACTCCTGAACCAGACTATATATTTGATCGAAATCTGGTAACTCCCCTTCTATCTCATCAGCCAATGTATGGTAGTCAACCTGGGATCGACGCCGAATCTCTCCATCTCGAAACGACTCAAAGTGTGGCTCAATTTCTCTGGATTTTGCTTTTACAACAAGACTTTGTAATATTTTAGTCTTTTCATGTGAGTCCAGGTTCGGGAACTTTTCAAGGAGCAAATAAAGGTCAAAAATGTCCTGTCGCCTTTGCCTCCCACGCTTAACCTGTTGCAACACAGAACGAAGCTTCTCCGCAACCAAATCAGTGAGAGAATAAGCAATTAGAATCTCCCCTCCCCCAATGTCGAACTCTTCAATATTAGGCATTAGTTCGTTCAGACTAAAATCAATATCAATTGTGGTAGAGCAATTCCCCGCAACTAGTCGTTTGTGCTTAATTTCCGACTTATATGCATAGCCTATTTTCATTTTTATAGAGGGGAATTGCGCATCAGGCTTATTGGCTGGCTGAATTTTACAACTTTGAACTCTGCAATCGAGATCATAATCCAGGTGCTCTGCCATCAGTGCCATACTTCGATTCAACTTTTCAGCTATCTCATCCTTATCAATATCACCCAAGACTTGGGTCGTCGAAAAATCAATATCCTTTGTATATCGGTGACTTTGATACCGGATCGCTAAAAGAATCCCTCCTTTAATGACCATCGTCGCTCTAAGCTCAGGCTCTTGAGCAATACTGGAAAGTATTGTGTGTACAGCCTCTCGAAACTGCCTTTGAGGGCCTATCTCAACCTCAGCCACCCATATTTCTACTATTTTTTCTTCGATCAATAGAGATTTACCTACACGTTAATGGAGAGGCACCACTTTTCTGAGAACTCTGGAACATATTCAGCGGAGGCATCCAACTTTCTTGACCCTCCCCTCTGCACCACAGATAACCATTCCGATATCAGAGGATGAGATAAACCAAGTTGCTCATCCAGAATATAACCAGCACGAACTTTATCTATTGGACGGCCATGCCGTGTAACTTCATCAACTATCAACTTCAAATAGACCTCAGCATGTTCTTCATAAACATCTAGCACATGACGAATCCCACCGCAAAGATCAGGATTGCGCAACATATCAAGAAAGGCTCTCCCTATCGATGCAACTCGAATATTTCTTCCCCTAACATTCTTATACGCACCAAGATGAAGGCTACTATGCTTATGCACTATAATTCGGCCAATTTTGTCCATCCTTATCTTGTGCAATTCAGGCAGACCATTCATTCTGTAAACCAATATACTTTCACCCAAATCTTTATGCATTTTTTCATCTGCATACCTTCTCCACATATCTCTACCGGGGGACGAAAGAAAAAGTGTGCTAGGCATGCGGTTGGTTAATCCATGATGATCCATAGCACTTAGATGTGAGACATAACAAAATGGGTCTATAGCACAGGCTACCTCTGCAGGAGACTCATAAGTCTTACCCAAAATACTAAATACAGATTTGCTGGGAAAACCTTTAAACGGATCCAAAATACCGTCATCAACAAGATTTCCTAAAGCATTAGTCAAAGCACTATAGTCAGCTGAATCTTTCTTGATGGAAGGAATGCTCTCTCCACGAAAAGTTTTGGCTTGATAGATCTGATGAATGATTACACCCAACTGATAAAAAGTAATAATCGGTTGCTCAAGTTCTGCAATTGAAAGGGATAGTGCTTTTATTAATTTCATATTATTGCCAATGCTATACGTCCTAAGGACGTATAGCATTGGCAAACACACCCTGTCAAGTTTTCAATTAAAGAAAATTTTAACTAAAGACAATTACATCTCTCCAGACTATTTGGATACCATTCTGCTTAGCCAGGGTTATTCTCTAAAAACACAACTATACTGATAAGAACTATATTCCTTAGTAGGTAATTATAGATTGATAAAAAGCAGGATGTGTGCTAACCTTATGTCCTAAGGACATAAGGTTAGCACACACTATGCCCTTTTCTACATTAATCTCTCCCCTTTATTCGTAACTATATATTCTCCTGACCAATTCCAATCCTTTGCACAGACATCACCAAGCCATTGGGAGCAATCGAAGAAGGCACACTTTGTTCGATGCTGTCTATGGCGAATTTTTAATCATCACCAAAAAACGACAACAAAGACAGTCTTACCCCTGAAGATAACCTGCCCTGCTCTTCTCTGCTATGAAAGATCTGCTGGTAAAAATTAGCAAAGGATTAAGTTCTATTAAAGCCGATCTCTAAAAGTTCGGTTGGAAAAGCCATTGTCGTGGATTGTTCCAACTTTCCAATGCAGTGTGATTAGTAATTCACCATGCACACGATAGCAATCGTTCAGATTATGTGGCATGAATTTATGACTTATTATTATAGTTTCGCCTCATAACATTTATGGATGCATTATTTTGCAGCAATCAAGGAAATCGCACATATGTGGCAACCTCAAGAAAGCCTTCAAAAAGAAACCAATCGAGTCTGATACCATGTACGCATCACTATAATTGGTGGGGTCCAATAATCGGGCACATGGGAAAAAGCGGTTCTAGGATCAAGGTATGAATTTTGGCACGAGTAATAGCGACTCGCAGTATTTTACGACTGCGGTGATAAGGTGCCGTGTCACCCCACCATATAAACGACGACACCATCTTTTGTCCATCATGTCTACCTTCACGGACAACGACAACTCCGTCAAACTGCTTACCTTTTGACTTGTGTATCGTCATTACTTGGATGCCGGGCGGATCATCTATGCCACCAAGAATCTGATCTTGAGCAAGAGCTGCGTCTAGAACCTCTCGGGCTCCTGTATATTGCCCATCACGAATCCAAACAGCTCCTAGACCAGAACTAATACGCTTGCCTCGGTTAAAAGCTACAAGGTAGTCAAGATTTTTCGCAACATTATTCAAGTCTCTGTTATTGGCACGACGTAACTCTCGTTTAACAAAACTCCAATCTTTTGCAGGGTTTCCGGAAAAAGCCTGCTTGCGTAAAGCATCCATCACTCCCAAAACAGCCTGAACAAACCCTGCTGTCGACACCTTACCACTATGGACTTTTAATGCCCATATTTGCCATTGCTTTGCGGCCACTAGTCCCGCGGCTTTCTTGGCCGTTGCCAGTAATTCAAGAGCAATAGCTAAATCTGGAAGACGATTCTCCTCACGCTTAGGCTCTAATAAAAATGCCGCAAATCGAGCTGTCAATATTGCTTCAGCTTCGTCAAAAGCCAGCCTATGGCGCACAGGTTTATGCTCCGCATTAAGAGCAGCAGAAATCTTAGCTGCTGAAGATCCTGAGTGAGTAAGTATCGCAATGCTCTTACCATACTTACCCGTTGATTTTCGAATGGCACGTTGTAATATTCCAAGGCATATACGGAATACCGAGCTTTGATCTCGAACCTTCGGGTTATAGGAGAACGATGAAACACCACCATAGGAAGATCCTCTAACATCTCCCAAGAGAATATCCTGGCCAAAGATGGCAATTTCGGTTCCACTGCTTCGGTGGTTTTGTGCACCGAGGTCAATTTCAAGCGGGTGAAGAGAGGACTTAATCGCCGCAATACGCTCTGGCCCCACGCCTGGCAAGTGGTCAAATATTTGTTGTTCTAAATCAGCTAAGCATACGACCTGGGATAGCGTTGATAATAACTCAATGCATTTCCATGCACTTGCATCTGTATCTTGAGCCTCATCAACAATAATCAAAGGGTGTCGCTGTGCAACCAGTCGTTTTACATGACCACTTCTTTGCAGTAACTCCACAGCATTCCCAGCAAATAAATCGAAAGCAACTTTTCCATCTTCACGAAACAAGCGCTCACGCTCGGCTAACCACTTTAGCCATTCTGGATTATCAGTATTCCTATCCTTCTTTTTGATTGATCCATACTCTATTTTTTCATCTGCAGGCAACAAAATACGAAGCGACTTGGGGGCTCCTAGTAAATATCCATGAGCTGATAGCAACGTCCAAAAAAACGAATGAAATGTTTGCATATTTAACATTCTTCGTTGGTCTTTTGGAACCTGTTGGCGTGTGGCCTCACCAACACGAGCCACTGCAGCCCTAGAAAAACTAAGGAACAGTACTGATTGACCAGGAACCATCCCTGCAGAGATTCGAACCACAGCTTTTTGTAGAGCAATCGTGGTCTTGCCGCTACCAGGCCCACCAATCACAAGCGCGTGTCCAGCGCAGTCCAAAAGTTGCTTACGAAGCTCACAAACCTCTATATCCTGGCTCATGCTTGAAGAAAACTAACCTCGGCTTCTAATGCAGTTTCTTCCTGAGGTGTATCTTCAGCCCCGTTAGGCTTGGGAAAAACTTCATAAATTTGGCTTATAAAACTTGTAACTGAGGTCGGCAATTCAGAAACACTGCAACTTTCCAGAAGCCGCGCAGCCCAACCAACACCTTTGCTGCTTTTTAATGCTGACATCACCAACTTTTTTAGACCATCGTCATCTGGTCTTTCAACTGGAATAGAAAAAGATCCATTATCGCCTGATTCTCTGAGATCGTTGATAAATCCCCATAGGCGATCCACTTTCACTTCATTTACAAGCAACGCTTCAAACCCTGGATAATGATGCTCAAAATCGATGTCAAACGCCTCAATAAGCTGCTGCTTTTTCTCCGGCTTTCGCTCGATAAAATCGTAGTATGAAAACGTCTTAAGGCCGAGAGTTTTAAAAAAAGTGCCAAACTTCGACATATTACTTTCAGTCTCCGCATCAAAAAAGACAACACCAGATATATCTAATGGCTGAAGCTCAGGATCATTTTCTTCCATTACTCTTGCCACAACGGGGAGTGCATGAAACTCAGTCAAACCCTCAACAACAATTGCCCCTTTACCAAGCATACACTCTGTCAAACCACGGCGAGCATAGCGTTGAAAATCTTTACTTTTAAGCCCACTTGCATCCGAAATCCTCATTGAAGAAACGCTAGCATCGGATTTACGTGACAGGAGCAGTGTTTGGTTTGGCTCAAAGCGCTCAATGACGAAAGGAGAATGCGATGTCACAAACGCCTGTGTCGTACTATTTAACAGGTAATCTGCGATTCGTCGCTGAGTGTGTGGAGGAAGTGCAATTTCTGGCTCTTCCATTGCGAATATAACTGAACTTGGTTTCAATTCTGCAATAAAGGACAACAACGCCAAAACAAGCACGTTCAACGTGCCAGTTCCTACCTGCTGAAACGGCACTGGTATCTGATCCTTCGACATCGATAGAAAGAACGCCATAGTTTTCCGCAGGTGTTCTCGCGTAAGTTGTGATACATGTAACTTAGTTGCTCTTCCTTTTACATCTGAAGCGATGTACTTACCAAGCCTTTCTTCTATGGACTGAAGTACTGGATCCAGGTGCGATGCATCTTTTTCTATGTCTAGATTATGAAGGCGCTCGATTGCTTTCTCCCAAAGGCCAGCACGTGATCCTTCCAACCTCAGGATAACATCCAACAGCGACCCACGTTCCAGACTCAGAGCACGAGAGCCGGTGCGAATGGTTCTCAAATACAAGAATCCAAACATTCGTTTTACAGGTTTGCTTACCTTATCAAGCTCACCTGGTTCTGCCGTGGGGCTATGTGAATAGTAGGTTTGTGCCTCAAATTCATCCTCTTCTGCATTGTATACACCTAACGTTTCCAAGCGCAGGCAGCTCGTCACTTTGGATGGATTTGCTTGCTCTACCTCACCAGAAACTAAAAGACATTTCTCCTCAGTCTTCCAGAATTCAAGGTGCTGTCCGCATCGATTCTCAACTTCCTCACTAAGGTCTGTTAGTACCACCTCTATCCGAATTGGAACTATCTTAAAATCTTCACCGTCAACATCACTCTTGACTATGTACTGAGCATTGTAAAAGTCAAACTCTTCAATGGGCGGAAACCGGGTTATCCGATCGGGGCCAAGCACAAGATCTATAGCCTCACAGATAGTACTCTTGCCAACATTATTGGGGCCGACTAAAAGGCAGTGACCATCGAACTGAAATTCAGCATTTTTTATATTTCGGAAGTTATTGATTATAAGATTGACGATTTTCACACATGGCCTCCATGCTTATTAATTAGTTTAAGCCAACCACCCCAGCCGAATACATATCTTTTATATCTAATTCTTAAGCTATTAAAAGGTCTAATCAGTTGAGACAGGTGTGAGTTTGTTCAACGTCCGCTTAGGTGGTAAGCACTCATTCTGCTCAATTGCCTCAGTACAACCAAAAGCAAACACTCTCTTCATTTAATTATGGCCTGTCCTCTATAAGACTATCTCACCAAATGCCTGAATCTCTGGTAGGCTTCTTTTCCCTGTGGGTTTCCCATGTCTGCTGCAATCTTTGCATCGGCTACTGCCCCAGTCATATCTCCCTTGCGGTACTTGGCTCCACCACGCTCTACGTAAGCATTGGAATTATCTGAATGCAACTGAATGTATTTGTCCCAATATGAGACGATCTGATCCCAGTCATTGCGCTTTGCCAGAACCCAGTCCAGTAACTGGTAAAAACTGTATTCATCGGGGTCGAGTTTAATGGCCTTTTTTATATCTTTTTCAGCAGCGTCAAGTTTGCTGTCATCAATGAGCGCTCTTGCTCGTCGATTGTAGTTCTGAGCATCCATTGAGTTTAGTTCAAGCGAATGATTGTAGGCTTTAATGGCTTGCTTTACTTTTCCATTCTTTTTTAGCTTATAACCTTGACTCGCGAATAATGCTGCAATTCTATTGCTGCGTTTTTTGATTTTCTCTTTGTTATGCTTCAGAGCTTTTGCTTTTAAAATATCAGATTTAGCCAGTTCAAGCTGATCCTGCTGGATATAAACATAAGCCCTTCGATAATAATAATCGCTTTCTTCTGCATACAACGCTATCGCCTTGCTATAGTCTGACAAAGCCTCATCAAATTGTTTGTTAAAGCTATAAGCCAGGCCGCGTTTCATATAGACCGAGTGTATCTCTCCATATGTCAAAGCCTTAGTAAATGTCTCAATGGCTAATTTATACGCCTTGCTTTTCTTCTGTAAATCACCAGCCTCCTCAAGAATCAATCCCGGCAGCATTTTTAACTCTTGGGTTATCATTTGAATATGGTTCTGACTCTTTAGCAAAGGCGATCATCGCTTCAAAAGAGCCGCCCCAACGAGGTGCCAGGGAGTTTAAGTATATTTTTCTGATTTCATAGGAGGCCGGAGTAAAACCAAGTGCTACTGTAGTATGCATGGACTCATCAGGATTGTTTTTATCCGCATTCGCCATGTTGATCAACAACCCATAAGCCGGCATGATTTTGGGATTTATTTTTAATGCCTTTTTCAGATCAATTCTTGCTTTTAAGAAAAACTCCCGCATAGCATCAAACTGTACCTGCTCTGTTTCACTGGCCCATTTACTGCCACGCGCATTCCAGCCCATGCGGTAATAATAGGAAGCTCTTGCCAGGTAGGGTTGATAAAACTTAGGGTGCGCTGTAATCCATTCAGATAACAGCTGCTCATATCCATCTTCATCAACCTGGAAAGCTTTATAAGCGGTAAATAGCTTTTCTTCTTGTGTAATATCTCTTTCAAGCTGTTTTTGGAAATGCTCTAGGATTTGGTTTAAATCAGAAAAACGCTTCCTGTTGAGCAGAGACTGCAGTTTTAAAGTAATACTGTCAGGTAAGATTTTGTTACCTGAGCTGACATTAATAGGTAGTGGCTTTGGCTTGGTTTGCTGAGTTTTTTTTGAAAGAGGCTTTTTCTGCTCTTTCACTATTCTCTCTATTTTGTTTTCTTTAAGTGGTGGTTTATCGCTGAACTGCACTCGGCCATTTTCATCCACCCACTTATAAACCTTTGCTTGGGATGGTGAAAACCCAAGCAACATAAACAAGCCAAGAACAATAGTAAAAACATTAATAGCCAGTTTGAATGGCCTAAATCCGTTCAAATCCATTTTTCTCAATTCTCTATAATTATTTTCTTGGGCATTATTAGTGGCCTGAAACCTTTTCCTTCCCGGTTCACTCACTTTCATTGACATTGATGATGCCCAGTACAATCAATATAACAAAATAGCTCGTGAAATACATTCCAACATGACTTGGGCAACCATGCTCAACGAGTCCCGCATGCCTGTTGGCTAATTGATAGCAGCAGAAAGCAGCCAACACGCCCCTTCTACTTGCCACAATAGACCAGCCATCTGAATACGCTCACGCCCTAGCTCTCGGCTGATGGCAAAGCGCGTCTGCTGGTCAACATCCTTCTGTTATGAAATCAGTGTCTTTGTCGTTGAGCCACCTGCCGCTGGCGACTTCCATCCAGTCAATTCCTTATAGCGCTACTGGGTATAAGCATGGCGTAGGCCGTGCATTTAAGAGCGCCCTGCATTGGCTGTATGGCGCTCGTAAATTCAAAGTTAATGTCGGTAACCGGTATTGCCTAGGGTGATGGTCCCGGCTGATGTGGATACAGGCATATGCCTGCTGGAAAGTGGATCTTGCAACCCGTTTGGGTTAGAAGATGGATCAATAACTATTTGCTGGCCAGTTTTTGCACCTGCAAAACCGGCACTTCATTAGGCGGCAGATCATGTCTGAACCACCCACAGCTTATATCAGGTTAGATTCAGTTTTCTACAACTTCAGCTACTCGTCAAACGGGTTCAACACACGCACACCCGTATTAGTAAAATCCTTCTGGTTGCGTGTTACGACAGTCAGACCATAAATCAATGCCGTTGCTGCTATCTGTTTATCCAATGCATTTTCTGGGTGCGGTACCCGGAGCCGCCCCCAGAGTTGAGCGATGTCCTGATTAATTCCAAGTATCTCTTCCTGATAGTCTGTCAGCAGCATATCCAGCCACTTTTCCAGTTGGTTTGCCTGGCGCACATCACCCCGGTGACGAATCAGTTCAACGCCACGGCGTAGTTCACCAACAGTGACAACCGAGATAAAGACCTGCGCCTCCTCTTTGGCTACTTGTTTGAAGAAATCGCGTACGCCCTTATTCGCCTTTGAACGCTTCCGAATTTCACTGATGACATTGGTGTCAATTAAATACATCTTCGTTACCAGCAGCATCCTCTACCCGTTCAAAGTCCTCATCTTGTCCCACGTTGGGTATGCTCTTCAGTGCTTCTGCAAAGCTCTTTTGTTTTGGGCCTAATAACGACTTTTCAAGTAAGGCACGATGCTCAGCCTCTGCACTTCGACCACGTCTGGCAGCACGTTGTTTGAGGGCATCGACAATACGTTGATCAAGATTTCTAACTACAAGGTTCGCCATGATTTCACCTGCCTGTTTTCTTGGATATGATTGCAATGATAGCACTTATCCGCCTAAATACAATCTAAGGCAACTATCAAAAACCCCAATCACCACTCTCTACTTAGAGCAATAAATACTCACAATCTGAATTCTTTCATGCCCTAATTCCCGGCTAATTGTCAGGCGTGCCTGCTGATCAATAGCCTTCTGCTCAGGAGTCAGCATCTTTGCCGTTGGACCACCTGCAGCGGGTGACTTCCATCCAGTCAGTTCCTCATAACGTTGCTGAGCATAGGCATGGCGTAGGCCATGCATTTTAGAGAGCCCAGCATTGGCGGTATGGCGCTCATAGATTCTGAGTTGCTGTTTGTAGTTGCGTGAGCTGGGGATGAGGGAGCCCTTCCCTGCCAGCAATCTTGCACGATTGAGCACAGCCCTCTGCTCTTCTGTTCGCACTGGGATTTCTCGTGCCTTGCCGCCCTTGGTCCAGCTCTCTTTGAGGGCAACATGGTCTCCTCTGTCGGCATAGTCTGGCTGGAATTTGATCGCCTCTTCACGCCGCAGGCCGAAGGCCTGTTGCAGTTCAAGGCTCATCCGGACATGCTGGTCACCAACCTTTTCCAGATCCAGCGCAGTGATTGTCTTCGCCTTGGAGATATTGGTTACATACTGCCGGTCTGGGATGCCGTAGTGGTCATTTGACCGGGCCACCACATTCTGTCGGTTGACCTTATCTGCCCACCAGCGGATTGTGCTGAGTCGGTTCTTGATAGTTCCGATCGTGATTTCTTCTCGTTGCCAGTGTACTACTAGTGCCTCGATATGTTTTGGTTTCAGTGACTGTGTATTCATCCGGCGATAGCCCAGCTCATGGAGTTGGTTGGCGATCAGGGTAAGCTGACGCTCCCGATCTGCCTGGGTTCTGTAGCTGCCGTCACGGTTGTTTCGGCAGAGTTGTTTGAGTTGGTAGTTCAGATCTCGCATAAGTGTCGCGGGGCCTTGACCCCAAATTTCTGGTAAGTGTTTCTGATCACTTGGAGGCCTGAGCCTTCCAAGTCCGCATTAGCGGAACGATCATGGGACACAACTCCCATCCGACCTGAATGTGCCTGGTCACAGGCAACGCGGGTTATCCCCTGTTGGGGCTGGTCCGCGTAGACCAACATGCCCAGTAATGGGCGTTCTTCGGTTGTGGTGGTATCACCTCCTTTGAAGTATGCAGAATGAGATTCTGCGAGTTGTGGAAGGGAGACCTCGACAGCATCACCTAGGGTGATGGTCTTGGCTTGTGTGGATACAGGCTTGTGCCTGCTGGAAAATGGATCTTGCGATCCGTTTGGGTTGGAAGGTGGATCAACGACGGAAAGCCGCTGTGCTTCTCATGATCCTATTGCACTCATTTGCCACTGAGCCGCAGTGACGACGGATAAATTCTGTAAAAGCTCAGTAGAGGGCGGCAGTATAGGAACCCATCACGCACCGGTCACGGCAATATTCCACCACAGTCCCGCACAGTTTCCGGGATCGCCGCCCTCGTCACTACCCCGCTTGCGCTCGCCAGTGACGAGGGCAGCTTCGCTACAGATCAAGCTGCATGCCAGGATATGGCCTGTCATGCAGTTTGCATATGGATATTTGCACCAACCTTCGGCACAGATCGACCTGCCCACAGGATCCACAGGCGCTGCTAATGCAGCCCCGCCCTTGGCTGCGCGATTTTGTAGATCGCTTCACCGTGACGGGCACGGCCTGGGGATTCTGTGGATAGCTCGAAATATCCAGCAGCACAAAAACCGGTGGCTGAAATTGGCAATACAGCATTTAGCACTTGATCGTTCTCATAATGTTCTCTAAGCTATTTATGAGAACAGTTGGAGAACATTATGCTCACCCCCAGTCAGCACAAAACCCTGAACTTCATTCGACAATTTATTGCCCATCGTGGCCACGCCCCCAGTCTGACTGAGATTGCTGAGGGTATTGGTATCCAGTCAAAGGGCGTGGCTCACCGCTATGTAAAGGCGTTGGCTGAAGAGGGTTTCCTCTTTCTGCATCCAGGTCGGAAGCGCGGGATTGAGCTGGTTGATCCTGTCAGTGATAAGAGACTGACCATTCCATTGTTGGGCAAGATTGCTGCAGGTCAGCCGATTGAAGCAATCCCAGGTCAGGAGATGCTCGATTTGAGCACACTCTACGGCCCAAACCGCTACGCCCTACGAGTGAGTGGCGATTCAATGGTTGATGCCGGTATCTTGGATGGCGATACCGTTATCATCGAGCAGCGTGATATTGCTAATGATGGTGAGATTGTTGTGGCACTCATTGATGGTGAAGATGTCACTCTCAAGCGCCTAAAGTATCGCCAGGACAACAACCTTGCACTGGTCGCAGAGAATGCCAATATGCCACCCATGATCTATGCCGCTGAGCGAATTAAGATTCAGGGCATTGTGGTTGGTCAGTTGCGTTGGTATCGCTGAGGCCAATGAGCATGCCAGTAGAAAAAGGGGGCGATATCTGGCCCCGCGCCATTATCCTGATGGACATGAATGCCTTCTTTGCTTCTGTTGAGCAGCTTGACCGTCCAGAGTGGCGAGGCCGTCCGGTAGCCATTACCAATGGCTTGCAGGGTACCTGCATTATCACCTGCTCCTATGAGGCCCGTGCCTACGGGATACGAACCGGCATGCGTCTCAAACAGGCTCGGCAACTTTGTCCGGGTCTGATTCAGAGTCCGGCACGTCCACAACGTTATGCAGCCGTCTCCACTGCCATCATGGATGCACTGGCAGAGATCACACCAGACCTAGAGGTATTCTCAGTGGATGAAGCCTTTCTGGATGTAACCCACTGTCAACGTCTATTGGGTTCACCAGAGCAAATTGCCAGACTGGCCAAGCGTCGGGTATTTGAGGTCTCTGGCCTGCTCTGCTCTGTGGGGCTTTCCGGGGACAAAACCACTGCAAAATATGCGGCCAAGCTGGATAAGCCTGATGGGCTGACCGTAATCCCACCTTGGGAGGCAGAGCAACAGCTTATGAATGTACCTGTCACCAAACTGTGCGGAATTGCTGATGGCATTGGTGCCTTTCTGGCTCAGCATGGGGTGCGTGTGTGTGGGGATATGAAGCATCTTCCCATCAGTGTATTGGCTCGTCGGTTTGGTAATCCTGGTCGACGCATCTGGTACATGGCCCAAGGCCGCGATCCAGAGCAGCTACAAATTAACGTAGCGCCACCCAAATCCATTGGTCATGGCAAAGTGGTGCCACCGAATACGCAAGATAATAAAGTACTGCAGACATACCTGCTGCACATGTGTGAAAAAGTAGCTCAGCGTTTACGACGACATGAGTTGAAGGCAATGAGATTTTTCATTGGACTACGTACTAAGGATGATTGGATCAGCAATAAGCTGTGCAGTGCACTGCCCATTGATGATGGGCGTCAGATCATGGCTTTATGTCGACAACAGTTAGATGAACAGTGGTGCGGCCAGAGGGTTCATCAGGTTCAGGTTACAGCTTTGGATCCGCAGCCAGCGACTGGGCAAATTGAGCTGTTTGCTCAGAATACCTACAAGCAAGATGCTATCAATGCGGTGATGGACAGCGTCAATCTACGCTATGGTGAATTCTCACTAGCCCCAGGACGATTGCTTAACCGTTCCAGCATGCCCAATGTTATTGCCCCGGCTTGGAAGCCACATGGCCATCGTCAGACTATCTAATCATGTGTGGTGGCGTCTGCTATACCCATGCTGGTCAGGATGCCAGAGTGTTCTTTCCCAATCCTCAGGCCTGGTTGCCAGTGCAAACCCGTTCTGGCCAAACACTACTGCCATGGGGGCGAAGACAGCAACAGGCAGGCAAACTTCCACTGGGTGGCTGGGCACGATTGGATAGCATCTATGGTGGTCGCTGGGATCGCTGGTTTCCTACCCCGGTAAAACTTCCAATCAGCAGTTTTATGGAGAGAGATATTGAAGGTCGCAAGCTTTGGTATGAACTAACCAAGGGACAGTGGATTCAGGGGCTTATTGCACGAGATGGGCATGAGCAGCGCCTGTATATTGTTACTATTGAACCAGCATTAGAGGATGCTGTGCATGAACGTTGGCCTAGGATTATGAGTGGTTGATTTGTTGGTTGTTTTTTACAATGTGCTATGCAACATCAGAAAGCAGCATCTAAACTTAAAATAAAAAATATGGAATTCGATTTCTTTGCACCTCTTACAAACGATTTAACAGTTAACACACTGATTTGACCCCATCATTAATCAGTATTAATACATGGACACACAAAATGAGCCCAACCTACTTGGCTATTTATCCTGCTGCCTACAAGTATCAAAGTAGTGTGACTTTGCGAAGATGCGATTGATCCTGTGCACGGTGCTTGACACGCACCCTACTTGGCTTTGAAGGTCACTCTGACATTGATAAATATTGCTGGATAGCAGCATGATTACGGACAATATATTCAGCAATAACAAAAACTTCTTTTATAAGCGAATGATTAAGAGCATTTTTTCGTGAAATCATTGATCCCAATAGCTCAGTATTAGACCAAGGTGATTCATTAGGCTCGATCATTTGAAATAAAATCTCTTCCTCTCCTTCATAAGCTTCTATACCAAAACAAGTACGGTCATCGCTTGTTAAATCATCATCCCATTCACCAATAGCAAGAGCTAAGCTTACTTTTTTATCTAAATGGACATTTGACCAACCAGCATAATAAACTGCATACGCATCATCGTTCTTGTAAATAAAGCCATGACCAATGCAAGATTTATTATTACAACAATGGCACGTTGAAGGCTTACAATTTTCACCAATTTCAATATCGTACTTAGCCATGGGTTACTTATTTTTCCTCTTTTTCAGAAATTGTTTGAGATTTTAGCGCCTTTTTTCCGATCATTCATGCGAAGAGATCTTATGGCACTGCTTCGTGGTGATCCACCAGAACAAGACCGTATGGAAAACCGTCAGTTATGTTTGGTGTAAAAACTTATGGGACAATAGTGAGGGCACCCCTATTGAGCCAAAAGAAGATGCCTCATTTTATGTAACCTTTTTTACTGTAGCTTGCACTAAACTTAAACTATATGGAAAGAACTGATGATGTCTAATGAAATAATTAAGCAACACGAGAATTCATTCATTAATGCTTTTTTAGTTGCAGAGCAACAGCAGCGTTTTTGTGCGCTACTAAAAAGTAAAAAAGGAAGGAAAAAGATAAGGGACTCACTATCGCACTCTATAAAATTCAAGCCACAGACAATCAGGCAAATACCTACAGATAAGCAAGCAGCAGATGACATCTTGAAGCTACTTATTAAGAATCAATCCCCAACTACCTGTTATTTAATTTCAGAACACACATCCTTTGATGAAAAAGAAATGGATCTAAATAAGGCTTTAAGAGTAATTGTTGGCTCTGGCATAGCAACAATTATATCTTGCATCCCAGGAAAGCTAGCCTACTATGAAGGTGAGGGCTTTAGTAATAGGTTTATTCTAAAATCAGTTTAGAGTTTCATCCACTGCGTAGGTATGAAATGTACTAGCTCTAATTTCTCCTGCATGCAGGACCTCATCTTACTACTCTGTAAGCAGCTTTGTTAACTTAATTTCTACTGACCCATATCCCATTAAACGATCTGCTGGATAATTGCCTAGATCAATATCAGCAGCTGAGACGGCCTCTTCTGAAACCATCTCTAGAGAGTTATCATCATAAGTAGATAAAAAGGCATTTTTGTCGCCAACTTCCCACCTTACCAAAGGGGGCATTTTCCACTGCTCTCTCGACCATTTCAGTATTTTACCAACTATCTTCCATTCGCCGTTTAATAATCCGAGATCACCAAATTGCCCCATCAAGACTTCAGAACCAGGCTGAAGAGAATTGTCAACTTCAATGCCATTTAAATCTTCAATTAAGGGACCAAAGAAATACCCAAAAACTATTCCTTTTCCATCCATGCGAACAACTATGCCTCTAGCGAATCCACCCTCTCTCAAAGGAACAGCAAAACAATCCCCTTCAGTATAATTTATTTTCTTTGCCATTAGTGGAATAGGGGACAGCAGTGAGGCCGATCCCATTGATCGCACTGACCAATCAACATGGATGAAAGATCAGTTTCGGTACAGACATACACACTGTAAACAAGGTGAATTTCAATACAAAAAACCACAACTGGATCCATATTCAACACAAATCAATAACTAAGTTTTGTATCAAAAAATGCATTTTCTAACTGCCCAATAACGCTTTCATCTTCAGAATACACCTTCCAACAAGCCCCATCAAACAAATCTATAACAATAGAGCAATTGGATAATAGGTCTTCTTCTTTATCATGTTTTTTTATAGCTTTTTTACATGGTGCACCTACAATAAGCACATCAAATATTTGATCAAATCTTCCAGAAAGATCTTTCAATTCTTCCCAACTAAGACAATAACCGTTCGATGAATTAATTATTTCCTCCTCAAAATCAACTATTGATTTATTTTCTCCTATATCACCAGTAGCATATAAGTAAAATATTGACCAATACAAACCATTTCCTTTTGAGCCTATCTCATAAATCAGTTTAGGTAATGCAGGCACTAACACCCCATTTTTAGCATCATTTATTTCTATAATGTGTGCCATAACAATTTCCATATATGATGCTGTTGTTCCTTAGCTTACCGACAGACTATCCTCATACTTCTGCAATCTTTCAATAATGTCCTCTTTCTTCGAAAACAAGCCAGTCCCAGCATACGTGGATTGACGCTCTGTGATTAATTCTAAGTCTGTTTGCAAATCGAAAATATGCTGAAGTAATTCTTTCGGCAAATCATCAGGCAATTCATCTTCCATAATCACAGTATCAATAAATTTCTGTAGCTCAGTATAGCTAGAGGAACCAGACTAAACATTTCGCAACAACAATAACAGCGAATATAAAAAATCAATCATAGTCATATAATTAATTCCTTTTAGGATTAAGCTTTCTGCAATAGTGCAATAGTGGACAAACCAGAATGACACTAATTTGCTGCACTTTTATTAAATATCTATATTAGAAAAATGCTAACTCTGACCTCAGCAGTGCAAGGATCAAAGCAGAGTGCCTTTGCAAAGCTATGATTGATATTTTTATCTTTATACTGGTGAACCTTCACCGGATTAGCACCAGTGGTTTAGGCTCCGCCCTCAGAGTCGGAGGTTATTGAGATAGTAGAGTATTATTTTGCCTATCAGGTCAATCGAGACTGGCCCCATTAATCAAAAAACAACACTTATCCAATGTATAACTTATCGACTAGCGCTTCCAGCTTTCTTCCATTCTCTGTAGGCTCATAGTTTTCATCAAAGCCAACCTCATCCAATTTATCAGTACAACGGTCACGAAGATCATCTGCATGATCATCTGCGATTTCACCACCTTCAGCTATAGTTCCTAAAACCTGGTTTAATTCGGGTGTTAACTGAAGCATCATCAGCATAAATTGCACATCGTACTTGCTTAAATAGATCATTAGTTTTTCTGTTTCCTTCTTTTTAAGCGGGCGGCCTTCTTGGAGGAAGTCGGATTAACGGAGACAATCGTATTAGAATCAGGGTTGACCGCAATTTCGGCTTTCTCTCCGATTGAGCGTTGACTTGGGCGACCTTGACTGTCATATTTTACTGGCCGTTTATCTAATGGGTTCCTAATGGCATCCAATTCATCAGAGCTTTTCACTCCTCTGTTCATTTTTTGATTCAAACTGTGCTTAGAGTGACTAGGCAGCGTACTCTTTGTAGCATTTCCAACTGCATCAGCAGCCTTACCCGCATTCTTAATAATACCCGCACCTGCAGGCAAGAAAGGCACTGCTGTAGCAAGACCATCATATGCTACCGATAAACCATTCAAAAAGCTGGGGTTGCTTTTAAAAGCCGCGATACTGAACCCTAGACTTACAATATCTAAAGCCGTCTCAACGGCTCTTCCATCTGGATCAACATACTTATACGGATTATTATTCGCATAAGCATACTTATTATAGCTTTGAATATTTCCTTCATCAAAACCCACAGGATCCATTGCCAGAAAACGGCCAATAGAAGGGTCATACCACCTGGCTCCAAAATATTGGATACCAAGCTCCTCTTCCTCTTCCTTACCCGTATACCAAAGGGTGTTTGAGCCATTGTCTTGCTTTAGAAGCCGCTGCCCATACGGTGCATATTCCTCTCGCCAGAGCATATTGCCAGCCTCATCCGTAGCTGCTACCGGAGATCCCAATGCATCATTGTGGAAATAGGCGACTCGGTCTTTTGCGTCTGCCTGGCCTAGGGTAAGTAGCGCTAACAGACTGATAAAGAGACAGCAACAAAGGTGCTGAGCAATCCTGTTACCACTTATAAATTTTTGGCTGCTCATTGTAATACCTCCGTTTTGGTAGCTTCCTGATTAGCAACGGTGTCCACTGAGTAGTAACCAAAGTTTGCCGTGCCCTTTTTATCCAGTTTGATGGTGATAGGTCCTGTGTAGGTTTGGTCATCGGTGACATTGAGTCCGCCGCTGATAATTTGTCCTTGGCCAGCAAAGGCAAAGACGGTTGTAGCAGGCTCATTCGCGCTAAGCGTGATATCAAAATAGACATACCCTTTGCTTGTGTAGCGGGCAAAGATACCTGTCGTGGTCGGTGGTGTAATATCCGGGCAGCCCCCCGCCGGACAAACCATTACAATGACCTCATCAATACTGCTATCACCCTGCTCATCTGTCACTATGAGGTTAAACAGCAGCTCAGTTGGGTCAGTGACTGTTAGTGCTGCAAATGAGGCGATTGGGGTTGCCGCGTTATTCAGGGTTACTGTTGGGCCTGTTGCCTGGTTCCACTGATAGCTCACAATGGTGCCATCTGGATCGTTGGAGCCGCTGCCATCCAGGGTGACATTATCTGTTAACAGCACTGATTGATCAGCACCCGCATTGGCCGTGGGTGATGTATTGGTTGGTGCCTGGCTTAGCAGGGTTCTTGTCTTAGTGGGCTCTGTGTTGGCCAGGATATCTACCGAGTAATAATCAAGAGCAGCTGTGCCACCCTTATCCAGCCTAACTAGTATTGGCCCTGTATAAGTCTGCCACTCCTGGCTAGCGACGCCGCCTGCCGTTATTTGTCCCTGGCCGGTCAATCTGAAATAGGTTGTGGCCGGTTCGTTTGCTGTGAGTGCAATATCATAATAGGCCTTTCCTTTGCTAACGCTATGGCTAAAAGTACCAATTGTTGTAGGTGGTACCATTTCACAACCCTCTGCCGGGCAAACTGCTACAGCAATCTCATCACTGCTGCTGTCTCCTTTGTCGTCAGTTACCAAGAGGCTAAACCGCAACTGGATTACCTCTGTTACAGTTGGCGCAGCAAACGAAGCCACTGAGGTTGTGGCATTACTCAAAGTGACTGCTGGACCAGCCACCTGACTCCACTGATAATTCACGATAGCCCCATCTGAATCAATCGAACTACTTCCATTCAGTGTGACTGAATCACCAGACTGAACATTTTGATCTAACCCAGCTACTGCGAATGGTGGTTGATTTGGTGGGTTGCTGGGGATCGGGGGGTACCAACGTTTAACCCAGGCTTGGCCATCAGCTATCCAGCTAAATACCCGATTACCAACTGGATCAACATTAGTTTCTAATGCCAGCATTGTGCTAAATGCATTATCAAGTAGCTCATATCTTTCCCAACCGGCTTCAGCATCATATATAGAGAAGTAACCTTCACCATCGTCTATCCAAGAACTGGTTGCGGGTCCATACCAAGTGCTTGCATAGCGAATCGTTGGGTTATCCATCGCAATGTTACCGAACATGGTTGATCCTGATGACCAGCCGGAACCACCACTGCCCCATTCTGGGCCATATTGAAATGAACGAAGAGCTTTGTAGGTCGACCCAACCACTGTGCCTCGACCTTCTGGCGAAAGTGCAGCAAACAGCGCATGGTCTATCTTGTCATTCCTTGAACCACCCAGTATGGTCGGCTGACTCCAGCCCCCTACACTGTCGCGAATAGAGGCCATCCCGTAACATGATTCAGTCCAGACAGCCAATACCTGCCCCTGATCATTGGCTGCTATTCCAGGCTGATAGCTCCCACAGCTTTGATTAACCGCACTGACCAGTTCGCGAGGTATCCAGCCATCCTTCAATGAATATCCTGCTGCATAAATATAACCATCGCCACCACCACTTACATATGGTGCTCTACGATGCCAACCCACCCAGCTCACTCCATTTTTTGTCATGGTCAAGGTGGGGGAATTTGAATCAACTGGTGCTGTATCAGTGTCCAGTAATCGCCTGGGTCCCCATGTGCCATTTTGTTCCATAACACTGGCGTATACCGTAGGATAAGGACTGAGATAGGCGCCATCCCGACGTACACTCCGCTGTAGCCAGGCAGCTATTGCATATCCACTCTCATGAATGCTAACAGCTGGTTCGCTCACCCAATCCCAGCCATAGCTGTAATCAGTAAAACGATCAATATCTGTTTTTGCAGACCAGTTGTCAGATGCATTACGATAAACCGAACCATACAGGTCATCACCATACTGTACATCGCTTTCAACCCATACAGCGACAGCATCTCCATTGTCAGCAACTGACAGATCAAGTGAGAACCCTGTGACAGTTGAAAGTTGTGTTGGAGCATCCCAACCGGCAGCTGGATTATAACGAGCTGCCCAGATCCCATTTTCAATCCATACAACTATTGAGTTGCCTTGGAGGTCAACACCAACCTCAATCTCATCTGCAGAGGTGACAGCGATTGATTCAGCTACCGACCATACCTGCACATCAGGCATAGCGTTGACAGCAATTGATATTGGTGATTCACCTGAGCCATTCTCACCTGTCACTACATAGTAATAGGTTGCTCCATTTGAGAGACCCTGGTGGATAAAAGGCCTTGAAACACTGGCTACTTTTGTTGCTGATCCTATATCAACAATCGGCTGGGTACTCCAATAGAGATTGTAATTAGCAACACTCTTAGTTGAATTCCAGCTGACCAATGCTGCACCATCACCAGGGATAACAGTAACGTTATTTAGCTGTGAGGGCGCAGGCTCTGTAATATTTGGATCAGTGCCTTCCTGGTATTCCTGGTAATTAGTGATAGCATCGCCATCCGGATCATCAGTACCGGTATAACTACTGGTATTGCCAAAGTTCAAGATCTCATAATAGTCTGGCAGTCCATCTGAATCGTCATCTGCAAGTGGATCCAATACACTAATCGAGACTTGATCAGTATCTTGAGCACCTACACTATCAGTCACAGTTAATTCAAAAACGACTGTATAGTGATTACCTGTTGCAATTGTTACAACTGTAGGTTTTACAGTGCTCGCCCCAGTTAGAAAAACAAGCGGCCCGGATATTTGGCTCCATTGATAACTGATAGCGCTTTCTGCATCTGATGAACCACTGCCATCTGGCATAACGATATCACCAGCGACTGCTGTCTGATCAACGCCGGCATTTGCAACAGGCGGCGTATTTGGCTGCACGGTCACTATCACCGTGTCAGTTCCAATCTCTTCATCACTATCTGTCACTTCAAGCTGGAAGGTTAAAATAGTGTTTTCCGTGACTGTTGGAACTATAACGGTGGCCATGGCCTGATCAGCATCTACTATTTGTACTACTGGCCCAGATAGCTGGCTCCATGAATAGGTTAAATCCTCACCATCGGGATCTGTTGAGTTTGATCCATTCAATATCGCCTGCTGAGCGCTATAAATAAGTGAATCTAATCCTGCATCTGCAGCCGGTAGCTGATTTGTTTGAACCGCAGCCAACAACACATTATTTGCATAGATATACTCTTTTCCATAGAGAGCGCCAGCTGCTCTGTACTCACCTAGCACATTCTTGGCATCTAAATGGATGAAATCAGTAATCTCTCCATTTTCATTACGGCTCACTCGCATGCCGTTGCCATCATATCCAAATATAAGACTGATGTTTGTATAAACTCCTTCTACACTGGCACCTCTCAGGTGTCCTGCAGCATCATATGTATAGTGCTTTTCTTCAGTGAGCTGTGGAAGAGCAATCGGGGTTTCATACTGCTGTGTATTAATTACATTGCCACGGGCGTCATAGGTAAAACCACGTATTTTATTGTTTTGATCTGTGGTTGTAGCTAACAGGGTCGCACCATATTCAAGGTCTACAGTGTCTCCAGCATAGATCTTTTGAGTGATATCCCCAATGAAATTATAACTATACTGAGCAGTGCCCCACAGACCACCCGTAGAGTTTGTTAGACGATCAATACCATCATAACTAAAGCTGCGATTGTTACCATTATCAATTGCATCAGTAATTGATGAGACATTCCCTATATCATCATATAGGTAATTGAGATCAACGAGGTTACCTGCACCAAAACCATGTATTCGCTGGACCCAAAGCCGATCATCTAAGGCAATATCTGTTATCTGGCCGTTGGCGCGTATAATTTTTGATGTTTGCCCTGAAGGGTGATATTCAAGTGTAGTGATAAATGGGGCCACCTGGGTTGGTCGACCAAATGCATCCGGTGCATAATCTATTGACCTCCCTGAAGGATAAGTCAGGGTATTAAGTACATCATTCCCATTATACGTACGTATAATATTGTAGGTGTTAACACCCACAACTCGTGTATCAGATATCAGATTATCGTTTTCATCGTAAACCAGCGTCATCTGGCTATCTGCATTATCAAGTGTTTTAAGGTTATCATTTTTATCATAGCTTCTTGTAACATCAGGTGTATCAGAAGGGTAATCTACGAATGTCAGACGATCTCTTCCGTCAAAACTATAGACAATTGCTTCTTCCAGCCCCACCTGCTTTGAAATTACATTACCTATCTCATCATGACCATATGTCGTGGTACCAATTTCTGGATCACTCTCACTAATCAAAAAATTCTTGGTGTTGTATAGATAAGTACGTGCATAACCTATAACACTCGAGCTGTCTCCCTCACCTTGTATAAGATTGGTCTTCTGATTAAGGAAATTGCGCTCTATCAGGGTGCTAATACTCTCGGGTGAACTGATAAAAAGAAGAGATGGATCATTATCAGGAGCACCATAAGCACGGTATATCCTAATGGTCTGATTGTTTCGTTCATCAATCTCTACAACTTGAGCACCGCCAGCATGATAACTAAATGTACGAGTAGCACCACCTGGATGTTCGATGGCTGTTTTTCGTTTCAATGCATCATAACTATATGTAGTACCTGTTGCAGAGTTTGGATACGATTCAAACGTCACATTACCTTCCGAATCCCGCTGGTAGGTTTTAGCAACCACATTACCGCTGTTAGTATCAGAGAAGGTTTTTTTCCATTTGCGACCTAATCCATCATACTCATCCAGAGTAGATAATGAGCCACGAACTACTTGCCGGGAATATGGAGTCCATGTGATCGTGGTGGGATTACCGCGTGGAGGGGTAATCGATGTCAGGCGATTTAAAGCGTCATATTGATAGGTTGTTTCAAATCCTCGTCCATTAATCTCAGATGCAATGGTGCCTGTCGTATTTACTGTACGACTGATTGTTACATTCTCTGGATGCTGCTCTAATCGAGGTATCCCGCGGTAATAATCAAGGTAAGTCGTTATATGTTGCCTAGCATTAGTTTTTGTCTCTAGGTCACCATGGTTATGGTATGTATATGTTGTAATTACACCATAATCATCTTGTGCAACCAGCTTTCCTTTGGTATCAAATGTACGGTCTACTGTTCCAATCCCTACAATTTCTTCATCTTCAAGCCTGCCAATTATCCAATTATCAGGGTCATTGTAATAGGTCAGATGCTTAATTCGACTGGACTCAGATGATATTGGTGTTGTTTCTTCAATGGTTTGCGCATTGCCATACTCATCAAAATTTGAGTACAAGGTACTGTGTTCACCATTATTTCGCCAAGTAATAACTTCAGTTAAGAGTGGCGCGTAAGATTCTTGATCTAATCCAGAGCCGTGCGAATAATTCTCCATTGACAATAAGCGTTTCTGCTGCCACCGTTTGGCTACTCGTTCGATCAATACATTGCCCGGCGTATAAACATCCTTACCCAGTAATAAACCTGTAAAATAGGCATTATTTAATCTTATTGCTGTAGCCCCTTGATGGGTATAAACCGTCTTTTCATTGGGACCCATTACAGTTGTTGTATCAGCCATACATGGAACAGGTGGTAATGGGTTGCCATCACCATCAACACCATCGACTGCACATAGAATTTCCTCAGAACCAGGCTCAAAAGTATAAGTCCATGTGCTAGGAATTAAATTTGGCCCAGATACACTTCGAGTAGCAATACTATATATATAGTTATATGGTGGTACAGTGTTAGGCCTAAAATTAACACTCTGATAAGTATAGGAAACCTCAGCACCAGATGGATATGTGATTTTGTTTAGTGCATTTTGACCCGCTAGTCCTCCTTGATTATATGGATAATATTCATATTGCCAGTATTCATTTTCAGGAAGCGACACTTTTATAAGGTGGTTGGCGCATACTTCGGGATCAGATACTGGCTCGAACTCATACACCCACGTAGCGGTGGCAGTGCTAATCCTATCGAGCCTTTTACAGGCTGATTCATATTTATATTCAAATGTAACAGCCCTGCCATCATACCCAATCACTTCTCCTGCACCATCCATATAGGCACCTTTGACAGTACTGATATGTGCAGCATACGCTACATCTTCATATGTAACCTGGATACCATTACCGTGTAGATCCCAGACCCTTGAGGTATACCAGCTCATGTTCTCTTCGTCTTCAGAAGTAACAACAAAATCCATGCGATAGGTGAGTCCATCAGGAGACTTCACAATAAAATCTCCCATTGGTGTACAGTAGGCTCGCCAGTTACTTTTTGTAATCAGCTCTCCATTTCCATTAACATCAAGCATAAGTAGCTCTCGAGCGCCGTCTGGATGTTCCAATGATGGATTATCTGATGTAGATACAGAATATAAACTCTGATTGCAGGCGCGACTTTTGTAGTCAGCAGGAACTACAATTCTACCGAAGTGTTGGGTCCACCCAGTGCCTAGAATCCCTGTAGACCAGGTTTTAATTCCCTGTGGGTTGGTATAAAAGCGTGAGACGTTAATATCCATTCCGCCATTACCAGGTATAGTTACGTCTGTATGGCTGAGGTGCAAGGAACCAGAGAATGGATCAATATCTTCATTCAGATGTCTTTTAGTTTCTTTAAAGGGATGAAGCCCAGGCTCAGCGTAGTAATCCCTGATTTCCTCTGCTTCTGCGCTTATCCAACAGGCTAATAGGAGGATCCAAAACAAACCAGCAAACATTTTATTAAACATTAATAACTCCCTGATATTCTTAATTCACCTTATTCAAATAGCAAATTCACTAGCAAGACTGACCGGCACTTATAATGCGGCTGTTTTTACATGGACTCTCTTTTTTAGTTGCATGATTATTACTGGGTGGCACATGAACACCGTGCAAAGATGGCGGGAGTGTAGCAGGTTGATTTTGAGGGGCAACTAATGACACTTTGTTCTTCTGCGCATTAGTTTTGCCAGATCGAGCAGGTGACTCTAGAGAGGTATTTTCAGCACTAACTGGCTGTGTAATAAATCCTATTAGGAATACAGCTACCGTGAAAAATCCTGTGTTATTTTTTATCTTCATGATTTCATCCTATTGTTTCTTCCATCCACTCATACATATCCAATAGAAGTTGCAGCTTCAGCGATCTCACTCATTCACTAATTATTGCCGGTATCATGCCGTGAACATCTATTCGATAGGCACTCATATTTCCTATGTATGGGCTGTTGTTTGCAACTCCACTAATAACGTTTGTTTAAGTAATGTTTTTATATTTGACTAGTAACAATAGCGCATATTGGAACATTGGCAGGCAGTTAGTGATTGTCATTCCCAATCACTGAGAAAATTAATAAGGTATTTTAGTAGTGCTTATGGAGCATCAAATGAACCTATGTGCTTTAGTATGAAAGGATCGGTTTATGGATCTATAGAAAAATTCGTTGGTACACTTTTTTGGCTACTATAAAGCAGCCAAAAAAGTGGTTTGCTGGTCAACCCCAGCACTCTTTAATCCTCATCAGGTAACATGATCGTATTCACGGGTTCACCCTGATCCCCTGGGCCTATGACCAGTTTCAGCGTTACTAACTTCGCTTTTACCGCTTTTCCATTACGGGGCACCCGGTAAAGTTGATACAGTATTTGGTTACTGATACTGGTACTCGCACGGACTGCATGAGCTGCCATATAGAGCAGGTCCCATAGTCGACCAGACTGATCCTGATACACCTGTTTCTGATTGTCATCTTCAGTCCACACAACACAGTCAGCCCAGACGGCTGATGTGATAGCGACTGAGTATTTAAAGCCCACCTCTTCTGCCATTGGCCCTGCTTCGATTAATACTCCATCTTCAATGGCTTGGGCACGGGTATAGGTAGAAATCACATCACCGAATAGAGATTCGATTGATTGTCCATTTAAAGAGTTGCTCATGATGTTGCTCCTGTTTTGATTAACACCGGGCACACCTCCTCCCTGCTGGGAAAGAGATGCTTTCCCAGTAGGGTTTATGTTGAAAATTGGTGTTAGAGCAGACCGCGCTCGGCAAACGAAATAGCTTCACCAGATGAGACCACAAAGTGGTCAAGCACTCGCACATCAACCAGTGCAAGTGCCTCTTTCAAGCGGCGGGTAATTGTTTCATCTGCAAGGCTTGGTTCTGCGACACCAGATGGATGGTTATGAAAAAACACAATGGCAGCAGCATTGATCTTCAAGGCTTGTTGCACGACGACTCTCGGGTGAACAGATGCACCATCGATAGTCCCTTGAAACATCTCATGCATAGCAAGTATTCGATGCCTGTTGTCCAAAAACAGACATCCGAATATCTCATTTTGACGATCAGCCAATTGGAGACGTAGATAGGTACTGGTCTCCTTTGGACTAGTGAACGCCTGTCCAGGTAGATGCTGTTCTGCTAACACGGCTATTGCCAGTGCAACCACTGATTGTTTCTCCACTTCGTTAAGTTTGAATGGCACAAGACCTGTGAATCGGTCTGTTGCTGTCTTCTTTACGGATGAATCCGTGTTTTGCATGACTGATCTCCTCAAATTGCAGGGAGATCAATCCCATTGGGGAGTGATTCCCCAATGGGTTATGCCTTGTTGATTTAAATTGGCCAGATAACACCGCTATCTGGTTGTTGCTGATTTACTCAGCTTGCTCTTTCTCGTTGTAGAAGGGTTGACCATTAACCTTTGCCCAGGACAGACGAAGTAGTCGGGCCTTGAGGCTGACACCAGGTTCACCGGCTTTGTCACCTTTCTTGTAGATGAAGGATTCTGCATAGAGATCACTAAGCGTGAATCCAATGAGCACTTTTTTCTTGCCCTCAACGTGCGGTTGAAGCAGACGCACAGTCTCCTGTGCCTGCTTGCCGGATAAGTGACACTCAAAATGCGTGTACTGGGCATTGTCGACACTGCCTCGCAAAGCAGATAGGGTGATACTCAAAAAAGGTTTGCCTTCTTTGGGTGTCACCTCCCGGATATGGTTGAGATAACCTATACCGGTTGTATGAAGATCGAAATATTTACTTTCGTTGTTGGACATAATGTTTGCTCCTTTAGGGTGGTTTCATCCGGAGCAAGTACAACCCAAGCGGGAAGACTTACCCGGTTTGGGTGGTTGGAACGAAGAGCACTCTCTGTTCCTTTGAAGATGGATCGACAGTTATTTAGAACAACCGCTGTGCACCTGTTACACGATCCTGAGGTACCTTGTTTGCCACTGAGAACGCAGTGACGACGTATAAAACTGTTATTCAAACAGGATCAAGCAGCATTGGATGCCTCACAGACATAACGCAGGTACTTAAGCATGCCACGCGCATTAGCGAAGGCTGGATGTTCTGCAATGACCTGATTGGGAAACCAGTCAGCAATATGTTCTGCTAGCGCTACAGTGCCACCACCCACAAATAGAACCTGATCCAGCTCTACACCAAGCCCTAATTGCTTGCGTGTTTCTGCATGGAGCCGCTCTACAACTTCTTGCTTAGCTGCATCTATCAGTGCAGTGATGTCATAGTCTTTACCGTGCAAGCGAACAACCTTTTTATCAACGGCTTGCGCAATCAGCTGTTCTCCCAGATTTTCCAGATCAAACCGATCTTCAATAGCATTTGCAACCAGCTGTTTGACATCCAACATGCCACATTGCAGAGAGCCAGATGAGGCATGGACAATCCCTTGATCCTTCACTACTACATAGTCGGTGGTACGGCCTCCAATATCTACAATGGCGACGGGAGTTGATAGACATTCAGCATCTAGTTTTGCCTCACCTGCTTTCTCTGAGATCACATAGTCATACCAGGCAGCAAGTGCCTCTGGAATCACATCATGGAAGGCAATACCTGCTGGCAGTGTTTCTGCCATTGGACGGACAGCCTGTTTTAGACTGTCACGTTTTTTATTAATAGTCTCCATACGCAGCTGGCCATTTTTTCGGTAGAAGGTACTGACTGGCAACCCAGAAACAGCATGTACTGTATGCCCTGCCAGCCCTGCATCCTGAAGTACATGTTGCACGATACTGCGGTTCAGACCCGACATGGGATAACCTTCAAAATGGGTTGCTTCTCCATCCACTGCACCTACTGAGTAAATCGTTCCTTCTGTCTCATACTCAAAGATGCGCTGTTGCCCCTGGTGAACCCAGGTTACGCCAGATTGCCCTATTCTTCCTCTGGATGGAATAGCAATCAGCCGCCCATCTGGCAGCGCTATCTTGGTGAAGGCATAGCCATCATCAAGACCAACGGGGATAGGTGTCATGGATGAAGAGTCTGTCATGGTCTGTT
>Ga0316190_10000407_pt1 | contig 29269 bp, 30 predicted proteins | sample Eddworburrow2_MG_FD_204929 | JGI IMG/M metagenome (GOLD analysis project Ga0316190, IMG submission 204929) | Coastal sediment microbial communities from Maine, United States - Eddy worm burrow 2 | ecosystem: Environmental > Aquatic > Marine > Coastal > Sediment | place: USA: Maine | collected... | reverse complement strand
CGCCGATCCCAATAAAATGTACCCGCTGAACCCGCCCCATACGCTGGGCATTATGGCGCGCCGCCACCGGAACACCCGAACGCCTCTCTGGACGACGGCCTTTCGATTGCGCCCTGGCACCGGCATTTTTTAACAGTTTATCAACCACGCCCCACCTCCATGCAGGCCGCCGCCACCTGTTCAGCAGCATCCAGCCGCGCCAATGCCCGGGCCTTATTCGCCATCTGCAGCAATTGTTGCCGCTTTGCCATCACCTCATCGTGTCCGGCATCGTCCACCCCTGCCTGCCACAGATGTGTTAATTGTTCGGCCAACCATGTCGCCGTCAACCCAGCTTGTGCAATCAGAACGGCAGCGCCGGCGTCAGCCAGCCAGGCCGCATTACGTGTCTGGTGATCATCAACTGCGTAGGGATAGGGCACGAGGATGGATGCAACACCTGCCGCCGCGAGCTCAGCGATAGTCAGAGCGCCGGCACGGCACAACACCAGGTCCGCCCAGGCATAGGCTGCCGCCATATCGTTGATAAAGGCCTCCACCCTGACATCATCACGCCAGCCATCACCGGGCTCACAATGATCATAGGCTGCCTGCGCAGTATCTAAATTGCGCCTCCCTGCCTGGTGCCAGACCTTGATCCTGCTCTCGGTCGGCATTAGAGCCAGGGCCTGTGGCACCACTTCATTCAGGGCCTGGGCGCCAAGACTGCCGCCCAGAACCAGCAGGCGCAGATTATCCTCACGCCCGGCAAAACGTTGCTCTGGTATCGCCAGCGCAGCAATATCCTCTCGAACGGGGTTGCCGGTCAGCTGGGGATGAAATCGTGCCGGCAAGGCCAGAGGAAAGGCCTGCATAACACGGTCAGCAATACGGGCCAGCAAACGATTGGTCAAACCCGCCACGGCATTCTGTTCATGAATCAACAACGGACGTTTTAGCAGCCAGGCCATCAGACCACCGGGGCCGGCAACAAAACCACCCATCCCCAGGACGGCCATGGGCCGGCAGCGTAACAAAATCACCAGGGTCTGTAACAAGGCATTACATAATCGTAGCGGGGCCAGCATCCAACTCAGCATACCTTTGCCCCGCAGACCGCTGACACTGACCCACTCCATGGCAAAACCGGCCCGGGGTACAACATCGGCCTCCAGCCCCCTGCGTGTCCCCATCCACACGACCTCAACACCCTGAGCGCGCAGACGCTCGGCCACAGCCAGGGCTGGAAATACATGTCCGCCAGTACCACCCGCCATGATCAGCACGCGCATCACCATAATCGTGCCTCACGCCGTTGGCGGCGTCCGGCCTGTCGCCCATTGGTAGTCTGGCGTGCCTCCATATCCACTCGCAATACCATGGCCACGGCCACCAGCATTACCACCAGACTGCTGCCACCATAACTCATCAACGGCAGGGTCAGACCTTTGGTCGGCAACACCCCGAGATTGACACCGATATTCGTGAAGGCCTGCAAGGCAATCCATAATCCCAGACCATAGGCCAGATAGGCGCCAAAAGGCTGGCCGGCACGTTCAGCGCGACGACCAATAATAAAGGTACGGGTCACCAGCAGCACAAACAACATGATGACTGCCGCAGCCACTATCAGGCCCAGCTCTTCGGCCAGCACAGCATACATAAAGTCTGTATGGGCCTCGGGCAAATAAAACAGCTTTTGTATACTGCTACCCAGACCCACCCCAAACCATTCACCACGGCCAAAGGCGATCAGTGCCTGGGTCAGCTGAAAACCACTTGCAAACGGGTCAGCCCACGGATCCATAAAAGCGGTCATGCGCGCCACACGATAGGGCGATGAATAGGCCAGTGTTGCCAGCGCAGTCCCTACCACACAGAACAGCACCACAAATTGCCACAACCGTACCCCGGCAAGAAACATCAATGCCACGGCCGTTGTCATCATGATAGCTACCGCCCCAAAATCAGGCTCCGCCAACAACAATAAACATAGCAAGGTCAATAACAACATTGGCTTGGCAAAACCACTGATGCTGTTACGCACCTCGTCCCGCCGCCGCACCAGATAACCGGAGAGATAAACAATCACAAACAACTTCACTAGTTCAGAGGGCTGAATATTTAACATCCCCAACGACAACCAGCGAATGCTGCCATTTACCTCACGCCCGACACCGGGTATCAATACCAGCACCAGCAACACCACCGCTGTTATCAACAATACCCCACCCGAACGTTGCCAACGCTGCAACTCGATATTTACCACCACAGTTGCCGCCAGCAAACCCACAACGATATATATGGACTGTCGTATCAAATAATAAAAAGGCTGGCCGATCTGCCGCTCGGCAATACCCAGGGATGCCGAACCAACCATGACAATACCCAGGCCAAGCAGCGTAATGACAGCAAAAACAAACCAGCCATCATAACCATTACGGGCCAGCATCTTGCCGGGTTTAGCAACAACATTACGTTGTAATGCTGAAGAACGACGACGTTTCTGGGCCGAACCGTTCACACGTGAACCTGGCCAGCGCAAGGTCAGGCTGCCGCCAATCATGACACCACCTTTCTAACGGCGGCAGTAAAAACCTGGCCGCGGTGCTCATAGCCGTCAAACATATCAAAACTGGCGCAGGCCGGTGATAACAACACCACATCACCGGGGTGCGCCTGGCTGCTGGCCATGGCCACGGCCTGATCCATATCGTCGGCATGTAAACAGGGCACAACCCCGTTCAACCCGGCCTCAATCAGGGCTGCATCCCGACCAATCAATATCACTGCCCGTCCTCTGGTTGCCATAACCGCTGCCAGCGAGCTGAAATCGGCCCCCTTACCTATGCCGCCAGCTATCAATACGACGGGGCTATCCAGACCCTGTAACGCCGCCAGCGTGGCACCGACATTGGTACCTTTGGAGTCGTTATACCAGTTCACACCATCAGCCTCGGCCAGCCATTCCATGCGGTGTGGCAAGCCGGGGAAATCACTCAGGGCCTGCAGCAGGGCCGGGCGTGTGGCCGCTACCGATAAACCCAATGCAACCACCAGGACCTCTGCCAACGCCAGCGCCGCCAGTGCATTAGCCATATTATGGCGCCCCACCAGACGTAAGGCCGCGACGGGCAGCAAACACTTTTCCCCCTGCGCCAGCCAGAGCTGGCCAGCGTGATTTCGCAGGCCATAATCCTGCCCCGCAGGCTCAGCCAGCGTGAACCCTACTTGCTGTCTGCTCGGTGTCAGTCCGGCATATAATCCTGCTTCGTCACGATTAACCACCACCGTACCGTCACCCTGCCATATTCGTTGTTTGGCCTCCCGGTAACCCGCTTCGTCAATATAACGATCCATATGATCCGGGCTGATATTCAGGATCACGCTGGCTACGGCATTTAATGACGAGGTCGTCTCCAGCTGAAAACTCGATAACTCCAGCACATAAACATCCGGCACCGGTCCATCCAGCAAATCCAGCGCCGGTGTACCAATATTGCCGCCAAGGCGAACATCCAGACCTGCCTGCTTCAGCATCGCACCCAGCAGCGCCGTTACCGTACTCTTGCCATTGGATCCGGTAATGGCAATAATCGGCGCATTAACGTAGTGGGCGAACAACTCGATATCACCCAGCACCTCGACACCCTGCTTCAGCGCCTCCTGAATAGCCTCATCCTGAACCGCCACCCCCGGACTAACCACCAACTGCTTGCAGCTACTGAACAAGTGACTGTCGAAAGCGCCGGTCTGTATCGCCTGGGCCGGCAATATCTGCTGTATTTCTTTCAAAACCGGGGGCTTATCACGACTATCACAAACCAAAACATCAACACCCCGGCCCAGCAGAAAACGGACGCAGGACAGGCCAGTCTTACCCATGCCGACCACCATTATCCGGTCGCGGTTATCACTCTGTTTGTGACCCTTGTTGTCCATATGCTCCGTCACTGATGTCATCAAACCCTGTGCCATATCAACGAATCTTCAATGTCGCCAGTCCGACCAGCACCAGGATGATCGTAATAATCCAGAAGCGCACGATGACGCGCGGCTCCGGCCAGCCCTTGAGTTCAAAATGGTGATGTAATGGCGCCATCCGGAATATACGCCGCCCGGTCAACTTGAAGGATGCCACCTGTAAAATGACCGACACCGTTTCGATAACAAACACACCACCCATAACAAACAGCACCAGTTCCTGACGCACGATGACTGCAATCACACCCAATGCTGCGCCCAGCGCCAGAGCACCGATATCACCCATGAACACCTGTGCCGGATGGGTGTTGAACCACAGGAAACCCAGACCGGAGCCCACTAATGCGCCGCAAAACACCACCACCTCACCGGTGCCGGGGATATAGGGGATGGAAAGATATTCGGCAAACTTCACGTGACCGGTTACATAGGCAAATACACCCAATGCCCCGGCCACCATCACGGCTGGCAGAATCGCCAGGCCATCCAGACCATCCGTCAGGTTAACCGCATTACTGGAACCCACGATGACAAAATAGGCCAGCACCACATAGAAAAGACCCAGGTCGATAACAACGTCCTTGAAGAATGGCACGATCAGGGCCGTCTCGGCTGGTGAGCGAACGTTGTAATACAAAAATAGCGCCGCCCCCAGACCGATCACTGACTGCCATAGATATTTATATCGGGATGCCAGGCCCTTGGGATCCTGACGCACCAGTTTTTTATAGTCGTCCACCCAACCCACAACACCGAACAGCAAGGTCACTACCAGTACCACCCAGACATAATGGTTCTCCAGGTTTGACCACAACAGCGTACTTATCGCGACCGCAATTAATATCAGCAGGCCACCCATAGTGGGTGTCCCGGCCTTACTCAAATGAGTCTGCGGACCATCATCGCGCACCGGCTGACCGTTTTTATACCGACTCAAGCGACGAATCATCATCGGCCCGATAACAAACGAGATCACCAACGCCGTCAACACCCCGAGGATGGCGCGCAGGGTCAGATATTGCACAACATTAAAGCCGCTGTGATACTGCGCCAGATACTCTGCAAGAATCAGTAACATCAGGCCTCCACCCGCGCCTGCTTGACGCTATCCTGGCCCGCCCCCGGCGCCTCACCATTGACCGTCAAAGCCTCGACCACTCGCTCCATGTGCATGGAACGGGAACCTTTAACCAATACTGTACAGGACGTATCCCCTTCGCAATGAGCCAGCTCCTGGCGCAGCGCGGCAATCAGGGCCTGCTGATTCGGAAAATGCTGCCCACCCAGACCGAAGGTTCCAGCCGCCAGTCCGGCATACTCCCCCACGGTATACAATCGTTTGACACCACTGGTTCGGGCCTGACGCCCGACCTGCTCATGCAGGGCCGCCGCCGCATTACCCAGTTCACCCATATCACCCAGCACCAGTATCGTCTCGCCCGGACAGGCCACCAGTACATCCAGGGCCGCCCTGATCGAACCGGGGTTGGCGTTATAGGTATCATTAATCAGGCGCACGCCAAAAATACCCGGTGCCGTTGCCAGGCGGCCGTTAACCGGACGCATCGCTTCGAGACCCGCCTTGATGTCCACCAGAGGGATTGCCAGGGCCAGTGCCGCACTGGCCGCTGCCAGTGCATTCATCACGTTATGGCGCCCCACCAGAGCCAGCCTGACGTCAATCTGACCCGCGGGGGTACACAGCTTGAATGAACAGCCGGGCTGCGCCTCACCATTCAGGCCAACCGCTGTAACCTCGGCCTCATTCCGTAAACCAAAATGGATGCTGTTATGACCTGCGAGCATCGCCCGCCAGACACCTGCACGGGCATCATCGGCATTCAGAATCGCCGTCCCGCCCTCAGCCAGACCATTAAATATCTCGCCCTTGGCCCGCGCTACACCGGCAATATCACCAAAACCTTCCAGATGCGCCAGCGCCACATTGGTGATCAGCGCCACATCTGGCTGCACCAGCCGCGTCAGATAATCGATATCACCGGCCTTGCTGGCACCCATCTCCACAACGGCATATTGATGCCCGGCATTCATACCCAGCAATGTCAGCGGAACACCAATATCATTATTCAGATTACCCAGCGTCACCAGCACCTGATGCCGCTGGCGCAAAATAGAAGCCAGCATTTCCTTAACCGTGGTTTTGCCATTGCTACCCGTCACGGCCACCACAGGAATAGCCTGCTGCTGCCGCCACCAGGCCGCCAGCTGCCCCAGCCCCTGCAAGGTATCGCTTACAATCAACTGCGGTATCACCAGCGAATCATCATAGCGACTGACCATGGCCGCCACGGCACCCTCTTCCTGTGCCTGCGCCAGAAAATCATGGCCATCAAAATTTGGCCCGCTCAGCGCCACAAACAAATCACCGGCCTGCAAGGTTCGACTATCGGTGCAGACACGCGTAAAACTGACATCAATCTCGGCCGCAGCTGCCGATCTGACCGCCAACCTGATCTGGGCAGCCAGTGGCTTCTGCAACTGACTCAGCTGAATCGCCAGGGGCCTGGACACCGTCGTCATCACGCCACCTCACCCAACAGCTTGCTGACATAATGACGATCACTGAATGGCAGGATCTGATCACCGATCAGTTGATATTCCTCATGCCCCTTGCCAGCCACCAGTACCACATCGCCCGCTACAGCCGACGCGACAGCCAGATCAATGGCCTGGGCCCGATCCCGTTGCACCACTACCTGTTCCGGCATTCGGATACCGGCAATAATGTCTTCAATAATAGCGGCACCTGCTTCATGGCGCGGATTGTCATCGGTAAGGATCAAACTATCCGCCACTTGCTCAGCGATAGCGCCCATGCGTGGTCGTTTGTCCCGATCACGACCGCCGCCACAACCAAACACACACCATAAACGACCACGACAATGCTCACGCAAGGTCTGCAAGACCTGCTGCAGGGCATCCGGTGTATGGGCATAATCGACGACGACCAATGGCTGGCCGGCGGCGCCGCCAAAATGCTCCATGCGGCCAGACACGGCACGACTCTGTCCCAGCGTCAGCAGCGCCTGCTCCAAAGGTATATCCATCAACAACAATGCTGCCAACGCCGCCAGCAGATTACTGGCATTAAAACGTCCGAGTAAACGACTACACAACACACCCTGACCCCAGGGTGTTGTTATCTGCAACTCAAAACCACTGCTATCGAAACGCCGCGCCACAGCACAAACATCCGCCGCCTGATCAAACCCATAACTCAGCACCTGCAGCACCGTTGATGATTGCTCAGCCAATAAAGCCATCAACTCACGGCCATAGGCATCATCGTGATTAATAACGGCATAGCGTAACCCGGGCATCCGAAACAGACGCCGTTTGGCCGCGGCATAACTGGCCAGATCCCCATGATAATCAAGATGATCGTGACTCAGGTTGGTAAATACAGCGGCATCAAAGGCCACGCCGGACACACGCTGCTGCTCCAGCCCATGTGAAGATACCTCCATTACCACCTGGCGGGCACCGGCATCATAAATAGACGCCAGCTCCGCCTGTAATTGCACGGCATCCGGCGTGGTGTGCTGGCCATGTGACAACTGACCATACAGGCCATATCCCAGGGTTCCAATCAGCCCGCAACCACCATCGCGGGAAGACAGGGCCTGCGCCAGAAAATGACTACAGGAAGTTTTGCCATTGGTGCCGGTAATACCGATGACAAACTGATCCTGGCTCGGATTCTGATAAAAACGGGCGGCGATCACACCCACATGCCCAGGTAGATCCGCTATGGCAATTAACGGCACCGCATCATTGATCGCTGCCACCACAGATTCGGCGCGCAGCTGATCACGCGCATCATAAACAATCGCTGCAGCGCCTTTTTCAGCCGCCTGTAATGCGTAGTCCAGGCCATGAACGGTCTCGCCGGCACAGGCAAAAAACAGCTCGCCCGGACTCAGGTGCCGGCTATCCAGCGCCAGACCGACAACCGCGCAATCGCTGTCTGCCTCCAGCATCACCAGGCCTTGCAACAGATAACTTAAGGGTACTGAAGGTGGATATTTGTGCGTCACGGCCATCACGCCCCCTGCCCCTGGACGGCCAGCTGTCCTGTAACGGCGGCACCACGCAAAGGTGTTGGCACTGCATCCGGCGCCACGCCCAGCATACGCAGAGCTCCGGCCATGACCCGGGCAAACACGGGCGCCGCAATACGGCCGCCGTAATATTCATCCCGACCCGGTTCGTTTATCATCACCACCATCGCCAGCCGCGGTTTACTGGCCGGCGCCACACCGGCAAACAGCGCCACATATGATTCATCAGAATAACCACCAGCCGTATATTTCTGCACCGTACCGGTTTTGCCTGCAATACGGTACCCGGGCACCTGCGCCAGGGCGCCCGTGCCGTCATCACTGGTGACCGTCTCCAGCATAGCCATTACATGGCGGGCATTTTTCGCTGACATAACCCGTGCAGGCACGCCCTGATTATGCTCAAGCTGAACAAACGAGGCTGGCTTTAACAAACCGCCATTGGCCAGCATGGCATAGGCTCGAGTCAGCTGTAATGTCGTTACCGACAAACCATAGCCATAGGACAATGTTGCCCGCTCAACATCATTCCAGCCATGAAAATCACTTAACAGGCCACCGACCTCACCGGGAAAACCACTGCCGGTATCATCACCAAAACCTGCCTGACTGAACAACTCCCACATCTGCGCCGGCGGCACCATCAAGGCAATTTTGCTGGCACCCACATTACTGGACTTCTTGATAATTGTGGCGATATCAATCGCACCGTAATCACGCACATCTCGCACTGACTTGTTACCAACACGTAATACACCCGGACCGGTATCAATAACTGTACGCGGCTTGATTCGGCCCGCTTCCAGCGCGGCTGCAATCGTAAAAGGTTTGATCGTTGAACCTGGCTCGAAAACATCGGTGACGACCCGGTTACGTGTTGAGCCACGACGCAAGGTACCACGATTATTCGGGTTATAAGATGGTCGATTGACTGCCGCCAGCACCTCGCCACTTTGCACATCCATGATGACAGCCGAGCCGGAACGTGCCTTGTGTTGCTGTACCGTGGCCTTGAGCTCTCGGTAAGCCAGATATTGCAGTCGCCGATCAATACTCAGGCGTAACTCCTTGCCGGCCTCAGGCTCGTAAATACTCTCGACATCCTCAACGACATGACCAAGCCGATCCTTGATCACCCGCTTGCTTCCGGGTTTGCCACTGAGCCAGTCATTGTAGGCCAGCTCAACACCCTCCTGACCGGCGTCATCAATATTGGTAAAACCAACTACATGGGCAGCCACTTCACCGGCCGGATAATAACGCCGGTATTCTCGCTGTAATGAAATACCCGGGATATTCAGAGCCAACACCTGCTGCGCGACATCCGGGTTAATATGCCGCTTAAGATAAACAAACTCTCGCCCCTTGCGTGATGCCAGTTTACGCTGCAACACATCGACCTTGACCTTTAACAGGCCAGCCAATTGCCGCCGTTCGGCACCACTGATTTTTAATTGACCGGGATTGACCCAGACTGAATCAACCGGCGTACTTATAGCCAGAGGCTCGCCATTGCGGTCAGTAATCATGCCGCGGTTGGCCGCCATTTTGATGACCCGCAGATAACGCGCATCACCCTGGCCCTGCAGGAAATCGTTGTTCAACACCTGCAAATCCAGTGCCCGCCACAATAACAGTGCCGCCACCAGCACCACGCCCAACAGGATTACTCCATGACGGGCCGGGTGAATCAGTTGAATCTTTTCGGCTTTCATTTTTTTATTATCGTTATCCTGTCCGCCGCCGGAACAAACATATTCAGACGCTGACGCGCCATATTCTCAATCCGTATAGGGGTGGCCAGCGTACTCTGCTCTAACTGCAGCCGTCCCCACTCAATACCCAGCGCATCACGCTCACTGTAAAGCGCCTGTAATTCAACAAATAGACGCCGGCTTTGATGTTTACTGTAAGCCACGCCCAGCGCCGACATCACAACCATCAGCAGCAACAGCGCCAGCAGCGATTGCTGCAGCGTCGTCATAACAACTTCTCCGCCACCCGCAGTACTGCACTGCGGGAACGCGGGTTATCCGCAATCTCCTGCCGTGACGCCCGCTGCGCCCTGCCGATACGGCGCAAGCGTATATTCTGTTGCACGCCGGTCACCGGCAAACCGCGCGGCATCGCTTCACCCTGCGACTGGCGCCGGATAAAACGTTTAACCATTCGGTCTTCCAGCGAATGAAAACTAATCACCGCCAGACGACCACCAACAGCCAGCATATCGATCACTCGATCAAGACATTCCTGTAATTGTTCCAGCTCACGATTGATGTGGATGCGCAAGGCCTGAAAGCTGCGCGTCGCCGGATCCTTGCCTTTTTCCCAGGCCGGATTCGCTGCTGCAACAATCGCCGCCAATTGCGCCGTGGTTTCTATCGGCGCCTGCTGCCGGGCGTTCACAATAGCGCCGGCTATTCGCCGGGCATAACGCTCCTCACCATAATCCCGTAATACAACTGCAATTTCTGCCTCCGGGGCACGAGCCAGCCACTCAGCCACGCTGACACCTGCAGTCGGATCCATACGCATATCCAGTGGCCCATCCAGACGAAAACTGAAGCCGCGCTGTGCGTCATCCAGCTGCGGCGACGAAACACCCAGATCCATTAACAAACCATCAACCCGTCCCAACAAACCCTGCGTCGCAAGAAAATCATGCAAACCGGCAAACGGCCCTTGCTCAATCACAAAACGTGGCTCATCAGCAAAACGCCGCCTGGCCACCTGTACTGCCACCGGATCGCGATCCATTGCCAGCAGGCGCCCCTGGTTGCCCAGCCTCTGCAACACAGCCGCAGCGTGGCCGCCACGACCAAATGTCGCATCAACATAGATGCCTGCTGGCTTGATGTTCAGAGCCTCCATCACTTCCCCCAGCATCACCGGATTATGTTCCCCGGTTTTATCTGTCATTGGCTTATAGTGATAACGATTCCAGCTCTACCGACAGCTGCCCGTCTTCCTCACCTACGGCCAGCCATTCCTCACAACGTTCATTCCATGTATGCTCGTCCCATAATTCAAACTTGTTTCCCTGCCCTATCAACATCACCCGCTTTTCCAGCGCTGCAAACTCGCGCAAGGGTGGCGGCAACAGGATACGGCCATTACCGTCCATGCCACATTCGGAGGCATAACCAATCAATAAGCGCTGCAAACGGCGGGTCTGGCCACCCAGGTTAGGCAGACTAGACAACTTGCGCTCAATCTGTTCCCATTCGGGCTGTGGATACACCAACAGACAACGATCACGGTCAACCGTCACAATTAACTGGCCATCACACTGCGACTGCAGCGACTCGCGATAACGCGCCGGCATCGCCATGCGGCCCTTGGTATCCAGATTTAATGCATTGACTCCGCGGAACAATGCGGCCTCCCGTTTTTTCTATAGGGCCCCCACAATTAACCACTTTAGCCCACTTTTCCACACTATATACCTCAGCAATACACTGTCAAGCAAAAAACGCCTTCAAAACAAAGTAAATCCTCCTTATCTGACAATGACTTACGCCAACACGCGCAGGAATTGCCCAGGACAAAAACAGGGATCATTTTCTGAATCATTCGTTTAACAAAATTTGTTAACAAACAACATTAAGAGTGCTGTCGAACAACGAAAAAATGTGGTTTTTTTACCAACAAGGCACAGCAGCTGGCACGGGATCGTCAATCAGAACGATTAAAACGATAAGTAAAAAACAGGGTGGGGCAGCCGCCCCACCCTTACATAAAAAGAGTCGGCCTGTAAGCCGGGTTCTGTCGTGGACAGTCATTCATCTGGGATATGCGTCACCGCACACCTCATGCGACCTACCCGGGGACAACGCGGGCCGCGCCAATGCCCCCCTATTTGGTCTTGCTCCGGATGGGGTTTACCCTGCCACTGATGTTGCCACCAGCGCGGTGCGCTCTTACCACACCATTTCACCCTTACCCACAGACCCGAAGATCCGCAGGCGGTATATTTTCTGTGGCACTTTCCATCGACTCACGCCGCCCAGGTGTTACCTGGCATCCCGCCCTGTGGAGCCCGGACTTTCCTCCATACCCAAAGGCACAGCGACCATCCAGCCAACTCCGGGGCATACAATACTCGATACAGAACACCCTATACAAGAACAAAAGAATCAACCCGCCAACAACATCCTCACCCTTCTACAGGTAAGCAACTAGCGGCACAGCAAATAATGGTGCACACTTGGCACAGTATAATCGCAGTTTCACCCAGAAGGAGAAACGCCATGAATACCACCACGCCCCCCGCCCTTGATGTAGAAAATATCAAAGCCAGACAAAAGGCCACCTGGGAAGACGGCGACTACGCTGGTTTCGCCAGATTCATGGAACCAGGCGCCATCGAAATACTCAATAGCTGGAACATTAGCGATAACATAACCCTGCTGGATATCGGCTGCGGCTCCGGCCAGACCGCCATCCCCGCCGCCAGAAAAGGCGCCCGGGTTACCGGCATCGATATCGCCGACAACCTGATCAAACACGCTCGCCAGCGCGCGCTTGAAGAAAATCTCGACATCAACTTCGATGTCGGCGACGCCGAAGCCCTGCCTTATGCTGACAACAGCTATGACACCGTCATCTCCATGATCGGCGCCATGTTTGCACCGCGCCCCGACCGGGTAGCCAGCGAACTGGCCCGCGTCACCAAACCCGGCGGCCAATTATTCATGGCCAACTGGACAGCCGGGAGCATGCCGGGGCAAATGTTCAAATGTGTCGGCAGCGTTACACCGCCTCCAGCTGGACTTACACCACCGATATTATGGGGCGACGAAGACACCGTGCTACAACGACTCGGCGAAAACTTTACCAACATCAAGCTCACGCGCAGGTTATACCCGCAATGGCATTACCCATTTAACACCAGCGAACTGGTCAAGCTGTTTCGCACCCACTTCGGCCCTGTCAAACGCGCCTTTGACAGCGTTGAAGGATCACAACACCGGGAATTACACGATCAGCTTGAACAGATTTACATTAACAACAGCGAAATCCGGGGGGATGCCACCACCATCACCAACGGGGAATACCTCGAAGTGATCGCCACACGACGCTGACAGACACAACACAATAACAATGCCCGGGTTAGGCCTTGCTCAGCTCGACCTGTGGTATTGCTTTATAACCCCCACAAAAACAAACCTCGCCTCGCGCTCTCACGCAGCACTCAGCTCTTTATTTTAAGGGCCAAATCATACACCACATTTTTCTTCACCCCGCTGATCTTTACGGCCAGCGCCACGGCCTGCTTCAATGGCAATGCTTCCAGCAAAGGCTCTAACACCAGTCGCAACCCGACCTCCCCCATATCCTGCTCTTCCGCACCCTGCACCAGCACCACCATCTCCCCCTTTTGCTGATTGGCATCCGCTTCAACCTGCTGACATAAATCCAGCAGCGAGCCAGACAATACCGTTTCATACAGCTTGGTCAACTCACGTGCTAGCACGGCACGGCGCTCGCCGCCAAAGACCTCGGCCATATCTCGTAACGAGTCAACAATCCGGTGTGGTGATTCATAAAATATCAGCGTCCGTGTTTCCTTACTGATTTTCTGCAACAGCTGTCGGCGGGGCCCGCTCTTCGCCGGCAGGAAACCTTCAAAAACAAAACGGTCGCTGGGCAGGCCGGACACCGACAGGGCGGCAATCAGCGCGCTGGCGCCGGGGATCGGGACAATCCTGACCCCGGCCTGCTGCGCAGCCTGCACCAACCGATAACCCGGATCACTGATCAGCGGCGTTCCCGCATCACTGATCAGGGCCACGGACTCCCCGCTCTGCAATCGCCCAATCAAACCGCTGACCACATGCTCCTCATTGTGTTCATGCAGGGCAATACAGTGAGTATGAATGGCAAACTGATTAAACAGCACCCGGCTATGACGGGTATCCTCAGCGGCAATAACAGCCACGTCCCGCAAGACCTCGATAGCACGCGGGGCCATATCGGCGAGATTACCGATAGGCGTAGCGACAACATATAATGCAGCTGTAATTGACACCCGCCTGCCTCACACGGATACTTGGCAGCAGTAAGCCTCTGGCGCCGGCACAGATTCCGGCCCCGGACTGGGCACTGCCACAATTAATGAATAAAGACACACCATCATGAATATACGAACACAGCTGCTGCTAGTGCCGCTCATCTTAGCATTTATCCTGAACGGCTGCGCCACGGCCCCGCCATCCGGCATGGCACCTCCAGCCGATAGCGAACTTTTGCAGCGGGCACAAAAGGCCATAAACAAAGGCAATCTTGAAACAGCAGCACGGGAGTACCTGCGCCTGGCCGACCAGAGTTCAACGCTCAAGCGGCCAGAATACCAGCTCCAGGCCGCTACTCTATTATTGCAGGGGAATTATGTTGAGCAGGCCGAACGGGTGTTGAGACAGATCGAGCCCTCCAACCTGCACGATCTGCAGCTGATACGACGACAATTGCTGGCAGCCCGTATCGCACTGATCAACCACCGCACCGGCGACGCCCTGCAGGCACTGGAAATTCCGATACCACCGACGCTGAACGATACCCAGCGAGCGGAGCTGTACCAGCTGCGCGCCGAAGCCTACAGCCGTCGCGACAATCCCGTTAAGGCCGCCCGTAATTATGTACTGGCCAGCACCTTTATGACCGATAGCGACGCCTTACTGACAATCCAGCATAGAATCTGGCAACTGCTGTCACAACTTACAGATCAGGACCTGGTCAACCTGCGTAGCGCCCCGGCACCGGACGCCTTTAGTGGCTGGCTGGAGCTGGTGCGTATCGCCAGGGACAGCCAGAGCCAACCCACTGATGTGGCCACCCGTATCACTAACTGGCGCCAGCAATATCCAGCACATAGCGTCAACCAGGCCATCCTCGACGCCCTGCTGGCACGCCAGGGCAAGGTAGCTCAGCACCCACAGCAGATTGCCCTGCTACTTCCTTTTGCTGGCCCCTACCAGAAACCGGCTGCTGTGATCCGCGACGGGTTTTTAACTGCTTATTATCAACAGCAGGCCACTGGCAACAAAACCCAACAGGGACAAACCGAGATAAAGATCTATGACACCAGCCGCTTTGACTCGATCACCGCGGCCTATGACCAGGCTGTAGCCGATGGCGCAGAATTTGTTATCGGCCCCCTGGCCAAAGACGACGTCACCAAACTGGCCCAAAGCAGGCAACTGCCGGTACCGGTGTTAACACTCAATTACGCTGATGAGGGTGACAGTGCCGAAGGTCTATATCAGTTTGGCCTGGCACCAGAACAAGAGGCCCAACAGGTTGCCGAACGGGCCTGGCTCGATGGTCATAACCAGGCCCTCATGATCACCCCCGATAGCGAGTGGGGTGAACGCGTAGCCCAGGCCTTTGCCAGTCACTGGGAAAAACTGGGAGGCACCCTGATGAAACAGCAGACCTATCCCGGCGACAAGAATGATTTTTCGGTACAAATTCAGGCGCTGCTGGAACTGGATAATAGCAAGGCCCGCAACCACCAGTTAAAATCCCTGTTAAAACAGGACCTGCGTTTTGAGCCACGCCGACGCCAGGATACCGACTTTATCTTTATGGCAGCCTTCCCGCGTCAGGCGCGTTTGTTACGGCCACAATTAAGATTCCATTACGCCTCCAGTTTACCGGTCTATGCCACCTCACATGTCTTTACAGGTAAACGCAATCGCTATAAGGATCGCGACATGGATGGCATTATGTTTTGTGACACGCCGTGGACAATGAACAAGACCTTTGGACCTCTTAAGCGCCGCCTCAACAAACAGTGGCCGGAGCAAATGAGCGATTACACCCGCTTCTATGCCCTCGGCATCGATGCCTATCAGCTAATACCACAGCTCGACTATCTCCGCATGTTCAAGCACGAACGCTTTAACGGTTACACCGGGGTATTACATCTGAACAATGAGCGCCATATTTTTCGCACCCTGAGCTGGGCCCAGTTCAAAAAAGGCCTGCCTGGCACACTCCAATGACTTGAGCATCCTGGTGACTAGCGCCCCCGTAAGCAATAACAAGGGGCAGGTCTTCGAACAAATGGCCTGTCGTTACCTGCAACAGCAGGGGCTGGAATTAGTTGAGTCTAATTATCGTAGCCGTAAGGGTGAAATCGACTTGATCATGCTCGATGACCACTGCCTGGTTTTTGTTGAGGTGCGTTATCGGGCTACTAACCGTTATGGCAGTGGTGCCGAAACGGTCAACCGGCGCAAACAGGAACGACTGATTGCCACTGCCAACCACTATCTGCAGGGCAAGCATCATGGCGCGACACAAGCCGCCCGTTTTGATGTAATATCAATCGGCCCACAACAAGGCACAGATCAGGGAACTGATTCAATGTTGTGGATAAAAAATGCCTTTCAGGCCTGATACAGGCAGCCAAAGGCCAATGCTAAACAAGTGAGACTATGGACCTACCCGCACGTATCCGGCGCATCTTCAACGACAGCGTCGAAACCAAACTGCAATCGGCTGAAATTCTTGCGCCAATGATTGCGGCTGCCGCCGAACACCTGGCAGCCTGTTTGTTAAATGAACATAAAATACTCGTCTGTGGTAACGGTGGATCAGCGGCAGATGCCCAGCACTTCGCCTCGGAACTGCTGAACCGCTTTGAGCTTGAGCGACCCGGCCTGCCCGCCATCTCACTCACCACCGACGCCTCAACACTGACCTCGATTGCCAACGATTACAGTTTTGATGATGTCTTTTCCAAACAGGTTCGCGCCCTGGGGCAGCCCGGAGACACCTTGATCCTGATCTCGACCAGCGGCAGCTCAGCCAATATTATCAATGCCGCTCAGGCTGCTCATGACCGTGACATGACCATTATTGCCCTGAGCGGTCGCGACGGTGGCGAGATGGCCACCCGCTTACAGAACCAGGATATCGAAATCCGGGTGCCCGCCCATTCGACAGCCCGTATCCAGGAGGTTCATATTGTTGTTATTCATTGCCTATGTGACTTGATCGATCAGCAGTTACTGGGCCAGGAAGGATAAACTATGCGTATTACCATTACCTGCTTCTGCATGCTGCTGACCATCCAGTTATTACAGGGCTGCGCACCGGTGCTGGTCGCCGGTGCTGCAGCGGGCGTGTCTTTGGCCAACGACCGCCGCAGCCCCGGTACCATCATTGATGATCAGGACATAGAATTTCATGTCCGCAACACCTTTAAGGGAGACAGTGAACTGGCCAGCGACACCCACCTGTCCGTCACCAGCTTCAATCATGTTGTGTTATTGACGGGACAGGTCCGGGATCAACGACAACGCGACCGGGCTGCGGAGCTCACCAATAACACCGCTAACGTTAAACGTGTACATAATGAAATCGTAATCGCTGCGCCGATATCGTTACAGGCGCGCAATCAGGACACCTGGCTAACAACCAAGGTTAAAAATGCCCTGCTGCACCACGCCACCCTTAATGCCTTGCAAATCAAAGTGGTCAGCGAAGACAGCACAGTTTATCTAATGGGCCTGGTTTCCCAGGCCGAAGGTCGTGCCGCTGCCGCCACGGCACAGCAGGTCAGTGATGTCAGGGGCGTCATCAAGGTCTTTGAATATCTTGACTAAGCCGGCCCCGGACGCTGCCGCCGCCCATACAAATTCCAGCCCGGCTAAGCGTAAAACCCTGCCTGAAAACTTCCTGGAACAGTTAACAAAAATTACCGGCACTGATGCCTTATTGACCGATGCCGCCGATTGCTGGCCCTATGGTTATGACAACAGCCGCCGTCACCAGTTACCCGATGCCGTTGCCTTCCCGACCCGTCACGAGCAAATACGAGATATTGTCAAACTCTGCTATGAAACAGAAACCCCGTTAACGGCGCGGGGACGCGGCACAGGAACCACCGGGGCTACGACCCCGATACGTGGTGGCCTGGTATTGTCACTGGAGCGTATGGACCGTATTCTGGCTATCGACCCCGACAATCGCTGCATGACGGTTGAGCCCGGCGTGACTAATCAGGCAGTGCAGCAGGCCGCCGCCACATATGGTTTTTTCTGGCCACCAGACCCCACCAGCGCCGCCTTTTGCACTATTGGCGGCAATCTGGCCTACAATTCCGCCGGACCACGGGCAGTCAAATACGGTACGCCGCGTGAAAACACCCTGCGCCTGCGCGCCGTAACAGGTTGTGGTGAAGAACTCGATACGGGAACCTACACCACCAAGGGGGTGGTGGGGTATGACTTGACGCGACTATTAATCGGCTCGGAAGGCACCCTGGCCATTATCACCGAAGCCACCCTGAAACTAACACCACTGGCAGAAACCAAACGCACCATGCAGGCCATATATTCCGACATGGCCGGTGCCAGTGAGGCCGTGTCACGCATCATGGCCCAACCCGTAGTGCCCTGCGCCCTGGAATTTATTGACAGCCAGGCCATTGATATGATTCGTGATTATTCACAGGCTGACCTGCCGCTAGGGGCTGGCGCCATGTTGATGATCGAGGTCGATGGCCCTGGTATCGGTATTAACGAAGCCGCGCAACAGATTCAGCAGGCCGCAACATCACCGGCCCTGCTGTCATTCACTACGGCCATCACTGACGAGGAAATTGCCGCCCTGTGGGCCACTCGTAAGGCCCTGTCACCGGCGCTTCGGACTGTGGCGCCGAAAAAAATCAATGAAGACGTCGTTGTACCGGTATCAAAAATTCCAGACCTGATAAACGGCCTCGAACAACTGGCCACCCAATATGGTATTCGAATCGTCAATTTTGGTCATGCCGGTAATGGCAATATCCATGTCAATCTGCTGGTCGACCCTGATGACAGCCGGCAGATGCACAGTGCCGAGCAGTGCCTGGATCAGGTCTTTGACCTGGTACTGACACTCAAGGGCACATTATCCGGCGAACATGGCGTTGGCCTGGAAAAGCGTGATTTTGTCGACCGCGAACTCGGCCCGGTGGCTTTGAAGCTGATGCACAATATCAAGCAGTGTTTTGATCCCGCCAACATCCTGAATCCTGACAAGACCCTGCCGGCAATACACCGGGACTCAGGACTGAGTGCGAAGGACGAAGTAGAACCTACGTCCTAAGTTTAAGGGCTATTTAACCAGTTGCAGATGGGGCTTTTTGGCCGCCCTGGTGCCGGCCTTCGATCCAGATGTTGAACCCGGTGGACCGGGCGGTGGTGTCTCATCACCTTCCTCATCACGATCAAGCACCATACCCTGACCATTCTCCTTGGCATAAATCGCCAGAATGGCCGTAATAGGAATACTGATATCCATGGCCTGGCCATTAAAGCGGGCGCTGAACAATAACCAGTCATTGTCGATATGCAGTCCACTGATGGCTGTGGCACTGATATTCAGGACTATCTTGCCATTTTCGACAAACTGTAGTGGCAACACGGCATCCGGAGACTCGGCATTAACCAGAATATAAGGCGTCAGATCATTGTCACCGATCCAGTCATGAATGGCGCGTATCAGATAAGGCCGACTTGACGTCATCGGTACATCCATAAGCGACTTACACCGTCAGCTCACGCTCCGATTCAGACAAACTATTATTGAATGAATCACGGTCAAACAGGCGCTTGGCATACTCCGCCACCGGCTTGGCCTTCGGCGGTAACTCAATACCATATTGCGGCAGACGCCATAACAATGCGGCCAGGCTACAATCAATCAAGGCCATATCTTCACTCATGAAATACGGGCTCTTGACGAAGGCCGGCGCAATCAAAATCAGGCCGTCACGCAGCTCCTTGGCGGCCTTGACAGCCCGTTTGGCATCACCACTATGAATGTCATCAAGCAAGCCGTACCAGTCATTGTTAACGCGATACAACATCATTCGCGCCCTTGCCCTGGAGACAGGATCTACGGGCATCAGCGGTGGATGCGGAAACCGCTCATCCAGATATTCCATGATAATAGGCGAGTCGTACAATACCAGATCCCGATCCACCAGCGTCGGTTCTGCATTATAGGAATTCAGCTCTATCAGATCCTCCGGCATATGATCAATATCAACATCAACGATGTCTGCTGTTATATTTTTTTCGGCCAACACGATTCTGACACGGTGGCTGAGCGGACAATCGGAACGTGAATACAGGGTCATAACAGGCCTGCGATTGGCAGTCGACGCCATGGATACAATCTCCTTAATCAATATTTTTTGTGGAATCCTACAAGATTCGGACATTCTAGCATATTTTGACCCTATTCGTCACAACCCGGCCAAACTATCTAGTCAATCCGGCGTGAGGTGCTAGAAGGCCCGTTGTTTACGGATCAGCTCGTATGCCTGACGTATTTGGTGTGTCTTTTCGGCTGCCAGCTTCATCATTTCCTCCGGCAGGCCCTTGGCCACAAGCTTGTCCGGATGGTGCTGACTCAATAAGCGCCGGTAGGCCTTCTTTATCTCGGCATCACTGGCGTCCACCGCAACATTGAGGATGTCATAAGCCGCTTGTAGGCGCTCCTCTGACGAGGATCCATCAGCAGGGCCATACTGACCCGCAGCCCTTATCATGGACTCCAGCTGTTCGAAATCAGCCACTGAAAAACCGATCCGGGTAGCTACGTGCAACAGCAACTTGCGCTCAGCCGCATGAATCACGCCGTCGGCCAGGGCCGCCTGCATCTGGATCTCGAGAAACATACGCAACAGGGTTTGACGGCGGTGACATTCATACTTGAGCTGATCAAGCACATCGTTGAGTGGAAAATCGGCCGCCTTACCCTCATTAAACAGACGCTGGGCGAGCTTTTTAAGCCGTGCATCCAGCTGCATCTGTACCATCACCTGCTGTGCCAGACGGATCTCATCGGCCGTCACCCGGCCATCGGCCTTGGCCAGATGCCCCATTACCGAAAAGGTGGCGGTAAAAAAGGCCATCTGGATCCGCTCTCGGCCGAACACGCCCTGCTGCTCATCACGGACATCCTGCACCCGGGCATCCAGTCGATGGCCAATCGCGCCACCGATCAAGGCCCCCAGCGGGCCTCCCAGCATAAAACCGAAGGTCCCACCGAACAATTTCCCCCACCAACTCATAAAATCACCCTGTTGACCGTGTTTATTTATTTATTTGACGATCAGTGTACCGCGATACATCTGCATCTGGCAGCCAAAACCATATTCCCCCGGGCGCTGGGCCGGCACCAGCACATCCACCGGTTGGTTCAGCGGCAATTCGGCATTTATACCCAAATCAGCAAACAGGACCTGCTCGGCACAGGGGCTCGGATCCCGGCGCAAAAAACGCAGCACCAACGCCTGCCCCTGTGGCTGCTCTATATACGCCGGTGTATACACCCCGTCTGCCACTATAATTTCGACGGGCTCGGCAACATTGGCACTGACCTGGGCCCGGGGTTTATACAACCAGAACCACCAGACAATAAAACCAATCACAGCCAGCGCCAACACATCCACCAGCAACATAAAACCCATCACACCACCCATCACCAACTCCTGTTACTGTTCCTGTTCCAGCCCTGACACCTTAAACAGGCGCAGACGATTGGCATTACTGACAACGGTCACCGACGACATGGCCATCGCGGCCCCCGCCAGCATCGGATTTAACATCAAGCCCAGCAATGGAAACAATATGCCTGCCGCCACCGGGATACCCAGCGCGTTATAGAAAAAGGCGCCAAACAGATTCTGTCGAATATTGGCCAGTGTCGCTCGTGAAATCTGCAGGGCATCTACAACGCCATGTAACGATCCCCGCATGAGAGTGACATCGGCGCTCTCTATCGCAACATCCGTACCGCCGCCAATGGCAAAACCGACGTCACTACGTGCCAATGCCGGCGCATCATTAATACCATCACCGACCATGGCCACCACCTCGCCACGCTGCTGCAGCTCGGCTACCTTATCGGCCTTGTGTTGCGGCAGCACCTCGGCCATGACCTCATCAATACCCACCTGAGCCGCCACGGCATTGGCCGTGGTCTGATGATCACCCGTGAGCATCACTACCTTCAAACCGATGGCATGCATACGCCGAATTGCTGCCTCAGAGTCCGATTTGACCGGGTCGGCGATGGCGATAATCCCGGCCAAACGTTGGTCGACAGCCAACAGGATCGGTGTTTGCGCCTGAGCGGCCAACTCGTCCAGTCGCCCACCAATCGCTGTACAATCAATCTGCTGCTGCGACATCAAGCGCTGATTACCGAATAATATGCTATGGCCATCCACACTGGCCGACACACCATGGCCACTAATGGCTTCAAAACCCTGCACTGACGGCACAACCAGCCCTTCCTGTTGTTGCGACGCTGCCAGCACCGCCGCCGCCAGCGGATGTTCGGAACCTGTTTCTACGGCAGCGGCAAAACTCAGTAATTGCGGCTCCGACCAGTCGCCCAGGCTTATCACCGTGGTCACCACCGGCTTACCGGCGGTAACAGTACCCGTCTTGTCTAGCACCACCGTGGTCAGGCGTCCAGATTGCTGCAGGGCCTCGCCATTACGTATCAAGACACCATATTCGGCCGCCTTGCCGACACCCACCATGATCGACATCGGTGTTGCCAGGCCCAGGGCACAGGGGCAGGCAACGATCAGCACCGTCATTGTCGCTACCAAAGCATAACTGGCATCCGGCCACAAATGTAACCAGACAACCAAGGTTAACACGGCAATGATCAACACAGTCGGCACAAACACGGCAGATATCCGGTCAGCCAACCGGCCGATGGCTGGCTTGCTCGACTGCGCCTGTCGCACCATCGCAACGATCTGGGCCAGAACCGTCTGACTACCGACGCGGCGGGCCTGAAACAGAAAGCTACCTGACACATTAATCGTGCCACCAACCACCTCATCACCCGCCTGTTTCGCTACCGACAGAGGTTCTCCTGTCAGCATCGACTCATCAACGCTGGAATGTCCCTCGATGACAACACCATCAACAGCGATACGTTCTCCGGGACGCACGCGCAGGGTCTCGTCCAGACCGACGCTTTCAATCGGCACATCGACCTCCTGACCATTGCGAATGACCCGGGCCGTCTTCGGTTGCAAACCTATCAAACGTTTGATGGCCTCGGAGGTACGTCCCCGGGCACGCATTTCCAGCGCCGAACCAAAATTGATCAGAGCGATAATGACGGCCGCAGCCTCGAAATAGGCATGCTGTGCCAGTGTCGGCACCAGGTCCGGCTTGATAATCACAACCATCGAATACAGCCAGGCCGAGCCAGTACCCATAGCGATCAGCGTATCCATATTGGCACTATGGGCAAAAAAAGACTTCCGCGCGCCGGTAAAAAAATGCCCCCCCGAATAGATCAATACACCCAGCGTCGCCACCCCCACCAGGAGCCAGAACAGGCGGCCGGACAAGGTATCCAACGGCGGCAATACACCCAGTAATCCAGCCAGAAATAAAGGCCCACCCACAAGAGCCGCCACCAGAGCCCGACGTAACAGGCTACGGTAATAGCCGAACTCAGCCGCTTCCTTTTCCTGCTCGGCATTTTCTCCAGACAATTCAGCTGCTTCATAACCCGCACCAATGACAGCCTTAACCAGCTCAGCGGCTGACACCCGCCCCTGAACCAGCGCCGTATGCTCAGCAAAATTGACATTTGCCCCGATTACACCGGGCACGGCGCGCAGGGCCTTTTCAACACTACTCACACAACCGGCACAACTCATGCCACCAATCGACAAACGTACCGGTTGTTGATCCTTACCCTGCATCAAGATTATCTTCCCCGATTGTTCATGCTTGCGTATCGACAGTAGATAATAGCAAAATCCCACCTTACTATAGTGCTCGTCTTATGACATATTGGAACTATTATGAACCTTGAACCCAAAACCCTGGTCTCCGGTTTTGTCCACCTGACATCACTTCCGGAAATCCATCAGCGTATTTCGAACATGCTCAGCTCGCCCAACTTTTCGGTCAACGAACTGGGTAAGCTCATCAGCCAGGACCCCGGCCTGTCGGCCCGCTTACTGAAGATCGTCAATAGCCCATTTTACGGTTTTCCTTCCACTATCGACACCATTTCCCGCGCTATCACCTTGATCGGTAGCCGTGACCTGAATGACATCATCCTGGCCACATCGGTAACCCGGTTATTTCAGGGTATCCCCAATGATCTGGTTGATATGGACAGCTTTTGGCGCCACAGCATTTATACCGCTGTTGCCGCCCGCCAACTGGCTAAATACCTGCAGGATGATACCGGACTGGAGCACTACTTCCTGATAGGTCTGTTGCACGATGTCGGCAGCCTGTTGATCTATAATAAAATTCCTGAGCTGGCCCGTGAGGCCCTGTTGCGCAGCCGTTATAATCACATCGAGCTGCGCCAAACTGAACTTGAGGTTATCGGTTTCGATCACGCCCAGGTCGGTTCCGAGCTACTACGGGCCTGGCGTCTGCCACCGAGCCTGGTCACCGCCGTAGAGTTTCACCATCAGCCTGGACTGGCGCCCGACTATGGCCATCATGCTGAAATCGCCTTCCTGGCCAACAGTCTGGCTAATAGCTCCACATTAGGTAAAAGTCCGGATGGCAAGGCTATGCCGCTGAAAAAAATCACCCTGAATCTGCCTGGCCTGAACACCCAGGCATTAAAAGAGATACAGGAACTGGCCGAACAGCAATTTGAACATGCCCTGGAAATGGTGCTGCCGGGTTCAAACTGAGGCAGCAGCCTCTTCAAGAATGGCCTGCAAACGCGGATGAAAATAGACCAATCCTTCCAGGACGCCGGCAGCGTAATTGCCATTCATCCCCAAAAAACCACCCTGCGCCTGATACAGGCTATGCTGCGCGGCAGCAGATAAACTAGTCATCGCTTCACGACGCACATCGGGATGGGCATTACGCACCAGAATTGACCGCAGGCCACTGGTTAATACCGGCAGGTCATTACCACTATCACCGGCAAACACGGTTTGCTGCTCAGAAAAACAGAAACGCTGCATCAAAAATTGCACTGCGCCCAGTTTTGTCGCACGCAGGGGCAGGATATCGAGTAAACCGACGTTGGCAGCCTCATCGACACTCCAGATCAGGCTGGCCTTAACCGCCAGCGGCTGCAACCGCGCATCTATAACCGCCAGCAGCGCCTCGGTATCGATATCAACCGGGGTGTAATAACTGAGTTTAAAACGATTTTGTTTTGCCGTTTCCTGCAACCACAACCCGGTCATGTCGGCCAACAAGCCCGCCAAAGCGGTATGATCATAACCATTCCAGTCGGGTGCAATATGTTCCTGCCACTCCAGCCAGGGCCGCCACTCACCGTCATCAATCTGGTAGATCGTTGTTCCTACATCACCAATGGCAAAATCCGGCACCGGAATCCGATACTCATCAATCGCCTGTTGCAAGAGCTGAAGATCCCGACCACTGACATAGGCCAGACAAATATCATCTCGCTCTGCCAGGGCCTGCAACAAAGGACGTGCCAACACCGATTCCGGCTCTGCGCCATTGGGCAACAGGGTTCGATCCAGGTCACTGCACAATAATATAGTCTGATCGTTTGTTATCATCTAACTACCCGCTTAATCATACAATAAACGCCATAATGCCTGCCGTTGCTGCCTGACCGCTCGAATACCCGCGGCTATACACACACGTTTACGCTCAAAATCCAGCACATTGATCTGCATCGGGAATGTCACCTTGAGCACCACATCGGCCTGCGTGAAACGTGTCCGGGAATGGGCATTGTGACAAACCTCCACGGCGCGCATGAGCGCCTGAAAACCATTACGAATATGCGCAGCCGGTTCCATCTGACTGATATCGATGGCCATGACCCTGTCAACAGCGACCCCCCTGGCCGCGGCCAGCTCCCTCACCACATCGACCGGCACATCATCGACATAGGTTCCATCCGCCAGCAACTGGCCATCCTGCTTCAACGGCGGCAACAGGCCCGGCAGGGCCGCACTGGCATACATGGCCGGCACGGCATCGCCATGATCGAAAACAACACGCTGCCCGCTCACAAGATCCATTGCCACGGCTGCGGCTGGTATACGACCCTGTTCCAGGCGGCGACCGAGTGTCAGTTCACGCAACAGGGACCTGCCCTCCTCCTGTGACTCCTCCCCGGCACCCCAGCCCAGCAGCATCTCGCGCACCAGCCGCTCCGAGGCCAGCATTGCGCGCACCATTTCCCGTAATTCACTGTTAACCGGCCTTGGCGGCTGGGGAAAGGTACTCGTATCCATCTGACACAATGCCTGATACCAGTTCGGGTTCAAGGCATACGTCGCCGCAATAATCCCTCCCATCGACACCCCGGCTATGGCACCCGGGTACAGGCCCATTTGATTGAGACCCTGCAAGACGCCTACGTGGGCCATGCCACGTACGCCCCCCCCGGTCAGCACCAGGGCAAAACGTTTGCCTGCCCTGCTCATTGCCAGACCGAAGATGGCACTGCGAACACCGCTTTCAGAACAGACTGCATCCCGTAAACCAAATCTTTAGACAAGGATAAATAGCCAATCATCATTATCCACTCAAGCAAAAGATGAACACCCTGGAAAATTTCCAGGACCGCCGCTTTACAACCAGCGCCTTACCCACCAGGCCAGCATTTCAAGCAAACGTTCTGCCCACGGCCGTCGCCCCCAGTGCAGGCCGTGTACCTGCTCGGACTGTAACAGATCATGCTCAAATTGTTGCTGTAAATCATGACACAAATCAGGATTGGCCGTGATCAAATTCAACTCATAATTAACAAAGAAACTACGATAATCAATATTCGCCGTCCCTACTGCCGCCCAGTGACCATCAATCACTACAGTCTTGGCATGTAATACCCGCGGCAGATATTCATAAATCTTCACGCCCGCCTCCAGCAGGCGCGCATATGAAGCATGCGCCGCCCAGCGTGCAATCCGGACATCCGTCTTACGCGGCAACAATAACCGCACCTGCACCCCACGCCGCGCCGCCATGATCAGCGCCTGCCGGGTAATATGGTCCGGCACAAAATAGGGTGTCGTCACATCGATACAGGCACGGGCCCTGTTAAAACCATCACGATAGATATAACGCATCGCCCGGCGACCAACACGGGTATGATTGGACATTAACATATCGCCACTGGGTAGCGGCGGCGCCCAGGCCCGACGCACCCCACGCCAGAAGGCCTCAAATAGTTGCCCGGCCTGCACAGCAAAGGCACCGCTTACAGATACATGAATATCATGCCAGCGCTGTTCACCAAACACGCTACGGGAATTTTCCCGGTGGATATTAAAGCCGCCAAGGAATACCCTCTGCCGGTCAATGACCAGCATCTTGCGATGGTTACGCCGGTTGTAGCGCCACGGCTGATGCCAGCTCCAGCGATGAAACCAGTGCAAACGAACACCACCCTGCAACATCTGCCGGGCCAGTGTATTGGAATGCCAGAATAACGACCCGGCAGCATCAATATGCAAACGCACATCCACACCACGTCGGGCGGCAGCAATCAGAGCTGCGGCAAAACGACGACCAATTTCATCATCGGCAAAGATATAGGTTTCCAGCAACACACTGCTGCGCGCTGCCGCGATAGCATCGAGCATGGCGTCATAGAGCTCATCACCTTCAGTAAATAAACACAGGTCGTCAGTTGCGCCCATCCCATCCCTTATCCATAGGTCTGGCACCAATATCTGATACCGGGAAATCAGGATGTGCCGCAATGAAGGGTAGCAAATTCAAGGATGACTTCAAGCAGTTACGCCGCCATACACGACAAAAAATAAATCCTGCCGGCAGCGACAAATAGGCCGCATATAACAAACGTTCACTGCGAACACACTGATTGAAACCCCCTGTCATCCTGATGCCGCATCTATACTTACAATGACAAACACATCGAGCCGTTCTTATGTTAACGCATCACGAACACGTAACAGGCGTTCACGTGCCTCTGCGGCCACCTGGGCTATCTCTTCATTATCAACCAGCGCCATCACTGCGATGGGATCCATAAATACGACACTGATAAGGCCATCCTCTTCCTCTCGTACAACTACATTACAGGGCAACAACAAGCCAATATCACTGTCAGCTGTAATGGCACGATGCGCCAATGGCGGGTTACATGCGCCGAGTATGCGGTAGGGTTTACGGTTGATGTCCAGCTTGGCCTTCATCGTTGCCTGCACATCAATATCCGTTAAAACACCAAACCCTTCTTCTTTTAACGCCTGAGTTACGCGTTCAATAACATCATCAAATGCCCCGTCCACAACCACATGAAATCCATACATCTTCCACCTCCCGGATAAATCAAGAAAAATCCAGATAAATAAAGTCGCTTCAGAATACCTCAGCGCCTGCAACTATGGGAAAATAACTCCAATTGTCATAGGCTATTTTATGCCACGAACCCGCTGTTCACGTTCATACCATATAGCGTAGACGGGATCCGGCCATAACGACTGAAACCAGGCGATCAGGGCCTCTATCTCCTGGTCGTTGATGGTCTGCCTCCAGGCCGGCATTTTACCCCGCGGCCGCCCCTGCTCATCCACAGGACTACCCTTCTTGATCATCTCATGCAACGTCGGCCCGGAGTGATGCCAGGCATGACCGCTACCATCCAGCGGTGGTGGCGGATAAAAACCCTCTGCATCCGGCTTACGCCAGTGGACATCACCTTCCGCGGCCGGACCATGACAGTCGGCACAATGCCGGACATACAACAGCTGCCCCTGTGAAATCAGGCTTGCGTCATAGATTCGTTCGACGTCAGGACCCGTCAGGGTCGGCAGCGATGGTTCAGGGTTAACATCACAGGCCATCAACGCCGACAGCAACACCAGCAACAATACTGGCTTTAGGTACAGCCCTGCAGGCTGGCCAGGGTATTTTTGCATCATGACACTGCTACCTTTATCCCATTGTAAACACCCGGAGTCCAGCCGCCACCAGCAGCGCCGGAACTCGGGGCGTAAACCCTCGACTATTACTGTATGTAACCATGCTCCAGATTCAGGATCGAATCACGCTCACCTATATTGTCATTAAAAACCGTCTCAAAACTAAAGGCAATGCCAAGCTGCACCCGGGTATCGTTTCCCGCCCCCAGCGCCGCAGAAAAATCGGTATACATCGCCTGCGCCAGCAGATCAATACCCTGACCTATGCGATAAAATAAACTCGGCGCAATACTCCAGTGCCTGGCCGAAGCCACATCGC
>Ga0316190_10000406_pt1 | contig 29294 bp, 24 predicted proteins | sample Eddworburrow2_MG_FD_204929 | JGI IMG/M metagenome (GOLD analysis project Ga0316190, IMG submission 204929) | Coastal sediment microbial communities from Maine, United States - Eddy worm burrow 2 | ecosystem: Environmental > Aquatic > Marine > Coastal > Sediment | place: USA: Maine | collected... | reverse complement strand
ACCAGCACCGACAGATTGAAATTGCACAGTTCTCCCGGGGTGTGTTTGGCATGGATGAAGGCCTCAATATCGGGATGATCACAGCGCAAGGTCCCCATCATGGCGCCACGCCGGGCCGCTGTGGAAAGCAGCGTGTCGCACATGCGATCCCAGATACCCATGAAGGAGATGGGACCGGAGGCAATGCCACCCACGCGCCAGGCCGTGCTGCCTTGGGGACGCAGGGTAGAGAAATCATAGCCGACACCCCCACCCTGCTGCATGGTGATCGCCCCCTCCTTGAGCCCCTCAAAGATACCCTCCATGGAATCATCAATAGCGCCCATGACGAAGCAGTTGAACAGGGTAACCTCATGGCCGGTTCCGGCACCGGCCAGGATGCGCCCGGCGGGGAGAAAATGAAAATCACTGAGAAGCTGGTAATACCGCTCCTCCCAATCGGCCTGATCCGCACTCTCCACAGAGGCCACCGCCCGCGCCACCCTGCGCCAACTGTCCGTCAGGCAATGATCCAGCACCACTTCACCCTCCCGATAGCGGTAACGACTATCCCAGATCAGTTCAGATACACTTGTTTCGAAGGGGTGCATAGGTGGCTGCGGTACGTATCAATCCTGAAACACCAGTCACATCATGGAGCCCTGACTGGACCTATTCCTAGTTGAAGCATAGGGTTGATCTTAGAGGGCAACAAGGGCAAATTGCGGATACAGACTACTAGGAGAAATCATGCAAAACTGGACCATCTACCTTTTCGGCGAAATCCATAGCGACTGGCGCGAGCGTATTGACCAGGGCCTAAGGGCCGCCAAGCTGCCCGTGGAATGCCTGGCACCGGTGACTGATCATGCCGCCAGTGACGACTGTGGGGTGGAGATCCTGGGCAATGAAAGTGAATCCTTCTGGATGGATCACAAAGGCGCCAAGATCAACGCCATCCGTACCCGCACCTATATCGAGCGCGCCGATGTGGTTGTTGTGCGCTTTGGGGAAAAGTACCGGCAGTGGAATGCCGCCTTCGATGCGGGCTATGCCGCCGCTCTGGGCAAGCCCATCATCACCCTGCACGATCCGGGACTGACACATGCCCTCAAAGAGGTGGATGGGGCTGCCCTGGCGGTGGCTGAAACACCAGAACAGGTGGTGGAAATCCTGAAATATGTCATGAGGGCTAGTTAACAACGTGTATCTACACCCCAGTTTCAAGTAGGATTAATTTCAGCTTCCGCAGGTAGAATTGTTCTATCTTTAGTTAGGGAAAACGAAAGCGTACCGCACCGGATGACAGCAGCAGCATGAATCTATCCATCACCAACAGGATCTCCCTCTTTTCCATATTGCTTGTGGCTCTCACAGGCGGCATCGTCACCCTTATTTTCTATCAGAGCAGTACGAAAATACTGGTGGAGCACGCCCTGAATGACCTAACCGGTCAGCTAGCCCAGGAAAGCCTCACTCTCACTGCTAAAACCGAAACCCTGCACCATGACATCCGCTTTCTGACAAGGGTGCCTCCTATTCAGGGAATCATCCGTGCCACTAATAATAATGGGGTGGATACCGAGGGCCGCTCCACCCTTGAGGAATGGCGCACTCGGCTGGAAGAGATTTTCAGCAATCGATTACAGACCAAGCCGGAGTATTTTCAGATACGCTTTATAGATGCGACAGGGCAGGAATTGGCCCGCGTAGAGCAAGCAGATGGCAAAACCATCGCCATACCACCTTCCGGTCTACAGAATAAGGCCGGGCGTGATTATGTCGTAGAAGCACTCCAGCTGTCAGCGGACCAGGTTTACCTATCGGACATCAACCTGAACCGTGAACACGGGCAAGTCATGGAGCCCTATATGCCGGTACTGCGTGTTGCAACACCTGTTTTTGATCCCAGCGGAAAGGTATTCGGGCTTGTGGTAATTAATCTCAATTTCAGCAAGGAGCTCAAACGCATCACGGAACACCATGACAAACAGGCCCACTCACTTTTTGTTACGGAGAACAAAGGCGGCTATCTGGTTCACCCGGATCCTGACCGGCTCTACGGTATCGATCTCGGCAGGCCATACCGGCTTCAAAATGACTTCCCACAGCTCGCCGTTTTTTTCGAGCCTGGCAACAATACAAAAAACTTAACCCTCCTGCCCGAGCAGACCAATAGCAAGCTAGCCATGGTCTATACCAAGATCCCACTCGGACCTTCCCAGCCAGACCGTTATATTGTCGTCGGTCTCGCCCATAAATACAGTGATATCGTCGCCGACCAGCAGGAAGCCTTGGGCACCACCGCCCTCTGGTCACTGCTATTAATCGTGATCACCATTTTACTCGCCTACGGCGTATCCAACCTGCTGGTCAAGCCAATAAAACAGATCATCCAGGGCATCGACGATTTCCGCCGCACCCAGAAAAGCGGCAATCTGCCTACCCACCGCTTGGATGAGATCGGTGATCTCGCCCGCTCTTTTGCGGAACTCATGGGCCAGGTGCGAACCAGTCAGAAACAGATGCACGACCTGAACTACATCCTGGAGGATCACGTAAGAACCCGCACTCGGGAACTTGAACGCGCCGAAATCCGTCAACGCACGGTGCTCAACACCATGGTGGATGCACTGATCACCATAGACGAGGAAGGTCGAGTCAACTCCTTTAATCCCGCGGCGGAGCAGATGTTTGGCTATGCCGCCGATGAGGTGATTGGCAACAACATCAAGCTGCTGATGCCAGAGCCCTATCGCAGTGCTCATGACGGGTATCTGAAGGCCTATAAGGAGACGGGCGAAGCCCACGTACTGGGGATAGGGCGTGAAGTGGAGGCCCAACGCAAGGATGGCTCCGTCTTTCCCGCAGATCTGGCAATTGGCGAGATGTGGTTTGGTGACCAACGCATGTATAGCGGCATTATTCGCGATATCACCGAGCGCAGGCGTGTCGAAAAGATGAAGAACGAATTCATCTCCACCGTAAGCCACGAATTACGCACCCCCCTGACCTCCATCCGTGGCTCACTGGGATTGATCACTGGCGGCGCTGTGGGAGAGTTACCAGAACAGGCAAGCAACATGCTGGATATTGCCAGCAACAATACCGAGCGCCTGCTGCTGTTGATCAATGACATTCTGGACATCCAGAAGATCGAATCCGGTCAAATGAGCTTCAAGTTTCAAAACATAAAGCTCATGCCGCTGATTGAAAAAGCACTGGCAGATAACATTGGCTATGCCGAACAGCACGGCGTAAGTTTTGAGATCAGTCAGGATCTGGAGGCAAGAATTTTCGCCGATCCGGATCGCCTGGGTCAGGTAATGAGCAATCTGCTATCCAATGCAGCCAAATTTTCGCCAGACGGAGAAACCATAGAGGTCAGTGTCGCCCACCACCAAGATAGAGTACGCATCTCAGTCAGTGACCATGGCCCGGGGATTCCGGAGTCATTCCATAGCAAGCTGTTTGAAAAATTCACCCAGTCTGATTCATCTGATACCCGACAGAAGGGAGGCACCGGCCTAGGACTGAACATCACCCGAGCCATTGTGGAAAAGCATGGTGGCCATATCAGCTTCGTGACCAAAGAAGGCATCGGCACAACATTCTTTGTCGATCTGCCCACATTGACAACCGACGCCACTGACACCGATAGCCCACGGAACCTGGCCGAAAACGACAGTGCTTCTATTCTCATAGTGGAAGACGATCCGGATATCGCGGCACTCATGCAGCGCATCCTGACTGAGGCCGGCTTCAATAGCGACATTGCCAAGGATGCCGAATACGCAAGATATCTACTGGAAGAAAAAAATGGCCAATATAAGGTCATCACCCTTGACCTGAATCTACCCGGGGAAAATGGCATCAGCTTCCTGGACAAACTCCGGCGCTCGGCCAAGACCCATGCCCTGCCCGTGGTAGTGGTTTCCGTCGAGGCAGACGAGGCACGGCACGAACTCAATGGCGGCGCCATAGGGGTGGCTGACTGGCTGCAAAAACCCATCGATGCGGCACGTCTGCAAAACACCATCAAGCAGCTCATGACTCCCGGCCGCTTACCTCAGGTACTTCATGTGGAAGATGAGGCCGATGTACACAACGTAGTCAGGACCTTGCTGCAGGGGCAATGTGAGCTTGCCTGGACCCCTACTCTCCGCGCATCCAGGGAGGCATTGACAAATGAGAGCTATGACCTGGTACTGCTCGACATCAGCCTGCCCGATGGCTCTGGCCTGGATCTTCTGGAGATCATCGAAGCAAAGGACATCCCACCCCAGGTGGTGATCTTCTCGGCCCATGATGTTACTGAAGAGTACGCCAGTCGAGTCAGTGCGGTACTTATAAAATCACATACCAACAACAAGGACCTTGCCCGGATTATCACCAGCGCCATCAAAACGGAAGAAGGCCAGGCAAGTGATTAAGGCGTAACGGAATGGCGGGGCTCTCTACATCCCCATCATACGCGGGGCCGGACACAGCTCACCCATACGGGCATTGAAGCGGTCCTGGGTCTCTTGGTCCTTACCAATGTCCGGATAATCTTGGCTGACCTTGTTTAAACAGACCTGGGTCTTTTGTGCCGTATCCATACTGGCCGTCATGGCGCTCAGCTTGGCCATATCACCGGACTGCATGGCCTCCGTCATCTGCTCCATCTGCTCATAAATGGGTTCAAGGCACTCACAGGCCGCCGATGCAGCCTCATTCACCTGATCACCACAGGCCGTGATCGAAGTGACAGCGCCAGTCAGCAACAGCACCTTCATTAGTCTATTAATCATGTCCCTTCCTCCCTTTGTAATTATTGTAGCCACAATCGCCCTAAACACCGGCACAAATCTGCCATCAGCCGAGTCGTCACCTTTGTCCCTTCACCTTCAGCCTTTGACACAGATAAGTGGCTGCAGCCGTGCGACCTTGTGCGATAGCCCAATATGATCCGCACTATCCACCACCTGATTGACATCCTTATAGGCACCCGGCGCCTCTTCCGCCACACCGCGCATGGAGGGACTGCGAACCAGAACACCCTGCGTTGCCAGCTCTTTTATCAACTCACGACCATCCCATCGCTTGGAGGCCTGTTTTCGGCTCATAGCCCGTCCAGCCCCATGGCAGGAGGAACTGAAGGCCAGCTGTTCGCTTGCCTTGGTTCCTACCAGCACATAGGAACAGGTGCCCATGGAGCCACCTATGAGTACGGGCTGACCGACGGCACGCAGGGATGCCGGCAGTTCAGGGTGCCCTGGCCCCAAGGCTCGGGTTGCCCCCTTGCGATGGACGAATAGCCTGCGGAGGCTGCCATCAACCTCATGACTCTCCAGCTTGCAGGTGTTGTGGGAGACATCGTAAAGCAGACGCAGATCCGCAGCCGGCAGGATGTCACCAAAGGCACGGCGCGTCAGGTGGGTGAGTATCTGGCGATTGGCCAGGGCACAGTTGATGCCGGCGCGCATGGCACCCAGGTAAGACTGGCCGATATCGGAGTTGATGGGGGCACAGGCCAGTTCCCGGTCCGGCAGGGAAATGCCATGCCGGGAGGCACTCAATGCCATGGACTTAAGAAACTCCGTGCCGATCTGATGGCCCAGACCACGGGAGCCACAATGGATGCTGACCACTACATCCCCTTCCTTCAGGCCGAATGCATCAGCGGCCTCTGCATCATAGATCTCCACTACATACTGCACCTCCAGGTAGTGGTTACCGGAGCCCAGGGTGCCCATCTCATCCCGCTGGCGGGTCTTGGCCTTTTCCGAGACCTGGGCTGGATCGGCTCCGGCCATGCAACCCTGCTCCTCGATGCATTCCAGATCCCCCACCCTGCCGTAGCCCTGCTCCACAGCCCAGCGCGCCCCGCCAGCCAGCATGGCGTCCATCTCTTTGTGCTTAAGCCGGATATATCCGGTACTGCCCAGGCCAGCCGGGATGGCCCGCGCCAGCTCATGAGCCAGCTGCTCTTTATTGGCGACTATATCCTGCTTACTAAGCCCCGTATGGAGAGTGCGCACTCCGCAGGAGATATCAAAACCCACACCACCCGCCGATACCACACCACCCTCATCCGGGTCGAAGGCCGCCACCCCACCGATGGGGAAGCCATAGCCCCAGTGGGCATCCGGCATGGCATAGGCACCCTGAACAATACCCGGCAGGCAAGCCACATTGGTGATCTGTTCGAACACCTTGGCATCCATGGCCTGGATAAGATCCCGGTCAGCATAGATGATAGCTGGCACTCGCATGTTGCCCTGAGGCTCGATGCGCCACGCATAGGGATTATCAGTGGCGATGGGTTGCATATGCACACTCTAGAGGGTCATTGCTTCACCCTAATTTATAGTTCATGCCGCCCAAATAGGAATTTAATTCAAGTATTTGCAGGGAGAGACCGCTATTAACCCTACGGGAATTAATATTTTGGCGGACAGGCCTATGAATCCATCGACCATAATCGGCATCTTTGCCAGCCTCATACTCCTCTTTGGCACCATATTGATGACTGCTGAAGAGGCCGCCATTTTCCTCAATCTACCCGGCTTCTTCATTGTGGTACTCGGCACCACCGCCGCCACCCTGGTCAGCTACCCACTTTCCGAGGTGATCCGGGGCACCCGTATGATGGGCATCGTGCTGCTGCGGGAGGACCACTCCGTACCCGACCTGGTAGATGAAATCGTCAAGGTGGCCAAGCTGCGCATGGGTGGCCAGCTACGCAAGATCGAGGATGAACTCGATATCATCGAGAACCCCTTCTTGCGCACCGGCATCCAGCTCGTCATCGATCAGACCAAGCTGGATGACATCATCAACCTCATGGAGTGGCGCATTGGCCGCATGCAGGCCCAGGAGCAGGCAAACGCCCAGATCTTCCACAGCATGAGTCACTTCGCCCCAGCCTTCGGCATGTTCGGCACCCTGGTGGGCCTGGTCAACATGCTGCTGACCATGGGCACCGGCGGTATCCAGGTGATGGGGCAACACATGGCCCTGGCCCTGATGACCACCCTCTATGGCATCATCCTGGCCAATCTGCTGTTCAAACCCGTGGCGGTAAAGCTCGAACGTCGCACCGAAAACCGGGTCATGCTCATGAATATGGCACTGGAGGGGGTTCTGCTGGTGCGGGAGGAACGCAGCCCCAGCTTCATCCGCCAGACCCTGGAATCCTTCGCTGCCCACTATGACGATGAACTCAGGGAAAAGCCAAAGGCTGAGCAGCCCGCCAAGCAGAGAGCATGAACACAACCCGCTCAAACAGCCCGGACAAAATCGCCAGCAACGTGCTGGCCACGGTCCGCTCCGGCAAGCTGACCCAGCCACGCGGTGCAGGCTCACTTAGCTCGGTGCGCCAGCAACATCTGAACCGTGCCGAAAGCGAGGCCTGGCTCATGGTCTATCTGGATGTCATCACCCTGCTGCTGGTGTTCTTCATATTGATGCTGTCCACCATGGATGCCGACCTGTTAGGTGGAAAAACTGACGTCAAAGAGCCCCTTGAATTCACCGCCGGCGAAATCAAGAAGGACCTGCCCACACGGGAGCCCTTTGAAAGAACCAGTGGCGAGGTAGACAAGGAGGAGCCAGATTCTGTGGTGTACGAACAAACCCATGGGGAAGTGAACGAAGCCCAACCAGACCTGGAACTGGCCAGACGATTAAGGGAAAGCCTGGCCGCCCACCAACTGGTAGAGGGCCTGGATATCGTGGTCGAGCCGGGGCAGGTCAATCTGCAACTGCCGGAAAAGATTCTGTTCGACACCGGTCGGTCCGAACTGGTGGGACTGGCCAACGAGGTATTGGCCAAGATCGTCCCGGTGCTGATGGAAAATAGTTTCTATCTCTCCATCGAGGGACACACCGACAACGTGCCCATCAATACCGAGCGTTTCCCCTCCAACTGGGAGCTCTCCACCGCCCGGGCCTCAACGGTCATCCGTTTTCTCAACACTCAGGGCATCCCCATCGAACGCATGCGGGCCATCGGCTATGCCGATACCCAGCCGGTTGACTCCAACGATACCGAGCAAGGCCGCCGGGCCAACCGCCGCGTACGGCTCGTCATCCATGTGGATCAGACCGGGGCCCCCAAGCCAACAGCCAGGCCGCAAACCAGCGGTTAATTACACATCCACCACGCACTGGGCCAGCCAGCTTCCATCCTTCCGCTGGCGTACCTCAAGTTCGGTAAAGGTAGCACCCTTCACCTCTACCGCCGGTTGATGTCTTTGCTGATCCACCGCTTCCCCCCAAGCCTTGCCATGCAGGGACTCACCCTCGATGGCAACCTCAAAACGTGAGAACAGCATGTGCCGGGTGGCCATCTCATAAATCAGGGCATTGAGCCAGTCCACCAGCAGCAGCTCTTCATCGGGGCATGCCACCTCAATCTCCACCAGCTCCTGCTGTTGCACAATGGCGGGGTCCACTATTACCGCCATCATGGCAAACGCCGCCTGCTCGTAGGCCTGGGCCTGGGTCGTCCCCAAACCCCGCACGCCGATATCGGCCACGTGGTAGAAGTGTTCCCAGGCAGGTAAGGCTGAGGCTTCGGAAAGGTCCGCTGACATGATGACTGTCTTTTTTGTTAATCCAGTTTCATGAGGTTGCACTATAACTATATCTGTTTATTTATAATTAATAAGACTCTACACAGAACACCAGCCTGAAAAACCACTGCCAGGGGTATAGAATGAACAGAGAGTCTCTCAACAATAAAGGGTGAATCGTGACTCGCCGTCATCTCAACTGGCTTATCCTGTTTTGCATCGTGGCCGGCTCTGCCGGTCTGATCTGGCACTCCACCCGGCCAAAACCGGTGGAGGTTCTAGTCAAAGCCGCGGAGCGCGGCATCGTGGAGCAGACCGTGGCCAACACCCGCGCCGGCACGGTGAAGGCCTGCCGCCGCGCCCGGCTCTCTCCCGGCACCGGGGGGCAGATTGCGTTTCTGGATGTCCATGAAGGGGACCAGGTCAAGACCGGACAGCTGCTGCTCGAACTCTGGAACAAGGATCTGAAGGCACAGATCTCTCTCAGTGAGAGTGAATCCAATGCCGCCGTCGCCAATGCCCGGGCCACCTGCCTGCAGGCCGACGTGGCCCTGCGTGAGGCCAATCGTCTCATCCCCTTGCGCAAGACCGGCGCCGTCTCGGAGGAGCATCTGGACCAGGCACAGACCGACGCCAAGTCACGGCTTGCCGATTGCGAATCCTCCAATGCCAGCATTCGGGTCAGCCAATCCCGTCTTGGGGTGGCAAAGGCAAATCTAGAGCGCACCCAGCTTATTGCTCCCTTTGACGGCGTGGTGGCCGAGGTCAACGGCGAGCTGAACGAATACGTCACTCCCTCCCCGCCCGGCATCCCCACCCCGCCAGCGGTAGACCTCATCGACAATGGCTGCTTCTATGTCTCCGCCCCCATCGATGAGGTGGACGCCCCCAAGATCCAGCTGGAGATGCCGGCACGGGTCAGCCTGGATGCCTTCGGCGACCGTGCCTTCCCCGGCCAGGTACGCCGCATCGCCCCCTATGTGCTGGACCTGGAGAAACAGGCCCGAACGGTAGAGGTGGAGGTGGAGTTTATCCAGAAGGGGGATATTGAGCAGCTACTCGCCGGCTACAGCGCCGATGTTGAGATCATCCTCGACACCCGCAAAGACACCCTGCGCATCCCCACCGAGGCCGTGCTGGAGGGTGACCGGGTGCTCGTATTCAAACCGGCAGCTGGTGTGCTGCAGGAGCACAAGATCCAGATCGGCGTCGCCAACTGGGACCACACCGAAGTGCTGTCAGGCTTAGAGGTAGATGATCAGGTGGTCACCTCCATTGATCGTGAAGGGGTGGAGGATGGCGCGGCAGCCCAGCTGGAGTCCGATAGCAAGCCATGATCCAGCTCCAGGGTATCGAGCGCATCTTTCACGTCGGCTCCGAGGATGTGCATGCCCTGCGTGCAGTCGATCTAAAACTGGATGCCGGCGAATACATCTCCATCATGGGTCCCTCCGGCTCGGGGAAATCCACCCTGCTCAACATCCTGGGCCTGCTGGACCATCCGGACCGCGGGGATTACCTGCTGGATGAGATCAACACCACCAGCCTCTCCGATGATCAGCGGGCAGAGGTTCGGCGCCACAAGATCGGTTTCGTATTCCAGTCCTTTCATCTGGTGCCGCGGTTAAGCGCTGCAGAGAACGTGGAACTGCCCCTGACCCTGGCGGGCATAGAACCGGAGGAACGAAAGCCACGTGTGGAACAGGCCCTGGCATCGGTCGATCTCAGTGATCGCGCCCACCACCGCCCTGACCAACTATCCGGCGGCGAGCGCCAGCGGGTTGCTATTGCGCGGGCCACCATCATGCGCCCGGCCCTGCTGTTGGCCGACGAACCCACCGGCAACCTGGACAAGCACTCAGGCAGCGAGGTGATCAATACCCTGGAGACCCTGAACCGGGAAGGCATCACCCTGCTGGTGGTCACCCATGACCCCGAGATAGGCACCCGAGCCCGGCGGCGCATTCGCATGGTGGATGGCGCCATCGAAAAGGACGAGTCTCATCCAGATTAGGCACCAGCAATGAAGGCAGAAGACACACTGCAGTTTGGCCTGCGCGCCCTCACCGGCTTCCGCACCCGTACCTGGCTCATGCTGCTGGCCATGTCCATCGGGGTCGGGTCGGTGGTGGTGCTCTCCTCCCTGGGTGATGGAGCCAGACGCTATGTCACCGGGGAGTTCGCCGAGCTGGGTACCCATCTGCTGATCGTGCTGCCGGGCCGTTCCGAGACCACCGGCGGTCATCCCCCCCTCATGGGTGAAGTCCCCCGCGACCTGACCCTGCAGGATGCCCAAGCCCTGCTGCGCAGCTCCGCCATCAAACAGGTCGCCCCCATCGTGGTCGGCTCGGCACCGGTCTCGGTAGAACAATTGGAGCGGGAGATCATGATCCTGGGCGCCACCCCCGAACTCTACCCCATCCGCCACCTGGAGCTGAGCCGGGGCAAGTTCCTGCCCGCCGGCGATGTGGAACAAGGCGCGGCCGTAGCTGTCCTGGGCGGTAAGGTAAAACGGGAACTGTTTGGCAACCGACGGGCCCTGGGGGAGTGGATACGCATCGGCGACCGGCGCTTCCGGGTCATCGGTATTCTCAAGGACAAGGGCCAATCCCTGGGCACCGACATCAGTGATGTGGCCATCATTCCGGTGGCCACCGCCCAGGCCCTGTTCGACCAGCCCTCCCTGTTTCGCATCCTGGTACAGGCCAAGGGACCAGACGCAGCCGTACCCGCAGAGCAGGCCATCATCGACATCATCCGCAAACGTCACGATGGCGAGGATGATGTCACCGTCATCACCCAGGATGCCGTACTGGCCACCTTCGACGGCATCTTCCGCGCCCTCACCCTCACTGTGGTCGGCATTGCCGCCATCAGTCTGGGGGTGGCCGGCATCCTGATCATGAACGTAATGCTGGTGGCCGTCTCCCAGCGCACCCCGGAGATCGGCCTGCTCAAGGCCCTGGGGGCACCCCAAAAGCAGATCCTGCACCTGTTTCTCATGGAGGCCGCCCTGCTCTCCCTGCTGGGGGCGGCACTGGGGGTGGCGGTATCCTTCTTCGGCGTCTGGGCCCTGGGCCGGGCCTTTCCTGACTTCCCCTTCGAGATCCCCCTGTGGGCAGTGGGTGCCTCGGTTGGTGTGGCGCTGGCCACCGGCCTGCTGTTCGGGGTCCTGCCGGCCCGTAAGGCCGCCCGGCTCGATCCGGTGGAGGCCCTATCAAGGCGATAAGGCCAGCCAATAAACACACAGACGCCCCAATACTTCGGTTAAAAACAACCACCTAATAACAGTGGCAACTCTTCAATTCCCAGTTCAATTGGTGTTTACTGGTATGTAACGAGGAACAATATTCGCCTAGGGATAGCTTTATTACCCACACAGACTGGCGACAGAGAATGAATCCCTTGCTGCTGCCTCTGTATCAAACAGAGTACTATTTTTGAAAACCATATTGACCCACATAGCCGCAGGCCTCCTATTCAGCAGCATGGTATCTGCAGCAGATACCACCAATGGTAACGGGGGCCTCGTACAGTTGGCAGCAGCTGACATCACCTTCTGGGACGAGGAGGATGCACTTATCATCGCCACCGGCACCGCCAAACCCGTTCACCTCGCCCCATCCGTTGCCACCGTCATCACCGCCGAAGAGATCAAGGCCATGGGCGCCACCACGCTCTGGCAGGCCCTGGAGACAGTGCCTGGGATGCATATCTATCCAAAATTCAACGCACTTGGCCCCGGCGTGTCCATCCGTGGCATACACACCGCCCAAAACCCACAGATACTGTTGCTGAGAAATGGAATTCCAATCAAAGTAGCAGGCAACTCGGCCATTCCCACAACATACCGGGCACCAATCGCCAATATTGCCCGCATCGAGATCATTCGCGGCCCGGGTTCCGCCCTGCATGGGGCCGACGCATTTTCGGGCATAATCAATATCGTCACCAAGGACGCCCAGGAGATCGGGGGCACCGCCTTTGGCGCCCGGGCCGGCTCCTTCGATAGCCAGGAGGGCTGGTTCCAGTATGGCCATCACTACGGCAACCTGGAGGTGGCCTTCAACCTGGAGTACGCCACCACCGATGGGGACCGGGACCGGGTCATCGAAAGTGATCTTCAGAGTAACTTTGATGGGCTATTCGGCACCTCGGCCTCACTGGCCCCCGGTCCCCTGGAGACCGGGTACGAATACTGGGACGGCTCCCTTAATCTGAAATACAAAAACTGGGGGCTTGATCTGTGGCACTTTCGCCAAAACAGCGGCATTGGAATCAGCGCCACCCAGAACGTGGACCCGGAGGGCGGAGAGGATTACGAGTATTACCAAGCGGCCATCAACTACAACAACAGTGAGCTGCATCCCGATTGGGATTTGAATGCCCGCTTTGACTACAATTTTATCAATGCCCAAAGGTGGTTCATGCTGCTGCCACCCGGCGCCACAGTGCCCATCGGTGCTGACGGCAACCTCTTTACCCCTGGCGGCGGTCTGGTCACCTTCACCGATGGCATGCATGGCAATCCCGGCTGGGAACAAAACAAATACACCCTGGATCTGAGCGCAATCTATACCGGCTTTAAGAACCACTCCATACGGCTGGGCAGTGGCTTCTCCAAGCGGGATAACACAACCAATTCCACACAGAACTTTGGCCCCGGCGTCATCGATGGCACCGTCTCACCCATTAATGGCGACCTTGCCAATCTGTCCTCGGGCGATCCCGGCAGCTACATGGACGATCAGGATCGCCAACGCTGGCATGCCTCCTTCCAGGATGAGTGGCAGTTTGCCAGCGACTGGGAACTGACCGCCGGCATCCGCTATGACCACTACTCCGATTTTGGCAAGACGGTCAATCCCCGCGTCGCCCTGGTATGGGCCACAGATCACAACCTGACCACCAAGCTGCTCTACGGCCGTGCCTTCCGGACCCCCTCAATGGTTGAGCTTTACACCATCAATAACCCCGTAGCCCTGGGTGACCCCGGCCTGGAACCGGAGCGTATCGATACCGGGGAGCTAGCATTCGATTATTGGCCCAGCTTTGATCTCAATACCAAGCTCAATCTCTTCTACTACGACATGGATGATGCCATTGAGATCCTGCCCTCAGGCGGCGGCAGCCGCACCGCAACCAATACCAAAGGCCAGCGGGGCTATGGCTTTGAGCTGGAGGCGGAATGGGAGGCAACCGACCATCTCAAACTGCGCAGCAACTTCGCCTGGCAGCACTCGGAAAGCAAGGACAACGGCCACCACCGGATCGCCGATGCCCCCGGGCGCCAATTCCACCTCAGTGGCGATTGGCGCTTCCGGCCGGACTGGCTACTGAATACACAGCTTGACTGGATAGGTTCCCGCAAACGTACATCCACGGATAGCCGTGACAAGGTGGACAGCTATAGCCTGGTGAACCTTACCCTGCGCCGCGCCAATGTGGCCAGAAACTGGGAGTTTGCCGCCTCGGTCAGGAACCTGTTTGACACCGAGACCCACGAGCCGAGCACCGCATCAACACCCAGTGATTATCCAATGCCCGGCAGGAGTGCCTTTGTTGAGGTTCGGTATACGCCATAATTATCGGTTAGCAATTGGCAGAGCAACTCTGCCGCACAGGCTACAATAATAATAAACAGAGGCGGGCAAAGTGTTTCCCCTGCCTCCTGACCACTTATTAAGGCATTAGCATTGCTGATCGGCGACTTCACCAAACTATCCCTGGGCTCGGTGTTCTTCCATCGCACCCGCAGCTTTCTCACCGCCTTAGGGATCGCTGTGGGCATCGCCTCGGTAGTTCTACTCACCTCCATCGGCGAGGGCATTCACCGCTATGTGCTGGCGGAGTTCACCCAGTTCGGTACCAACCTGATTGCCATTACGCCGGGTAAGACCAGCACCCTGGGCATGTCCGGGGCCATTATCAGCAATGTACGCCCCCTGAGCCTGGATGACGCCGAGGCCCTGGGCCGTCTGCCCCAGGTCGAGGCCATGGTGCCCATGATTCAGGGTAACGCCGCCATCGAATTCGGCCGGCGCAGCCGCCGCACCATGATCTTCGGCGTCGGCTCCGCGGTGCCCGAGGTATGGCAGATGCACCCCTCCCTGGGACGCTTCCTGCCGGCAGACGATCCCCGCTACGCCCGCCCCTTCGTGGTGCTGGGAAGCAAGGTACGGGACGAGCTGTTCGGCAACGCCAGCCCCCTGGGGGAGCGCATCCGCATCGGCAGCGAAAGCTATCGGGTCATCGGCGTCATGGAGTCCAAGGGACAGATGCTGGGCTTTGATCTGGATGATGCGGTCTACCTCCCCATCGTCAAGGCCATGGCCATGTTCAACCGGGAGAGCCTGATGGAGGTGGACCTGCTCTACAGCGCCGGCGCCAGCAGTGAGGAGATTGCCGAGCGGGCACGCCGCCTGATGCTTGCACGCCACGGCGGCGAGGACTTCACCATCATCACCCAGGATCAGATGCTGGATGTGCTGGGTGGCGTGCTCAATATCCTCACCCTGGCCGTCGGTGCCATCGGTGGCATCTCCCTGCTGGTGGGAGGCGTGGGCATCCTCACCATCATGACCATCTCGGTACGGGAGCGCACTACCGAGATCGGCCTGCTGCGGGCCATCGGTGCCCGGCGGCGGGAGATCCTGCTGCTGTTTCTTGGTGAAGCGGTGGTACTGGCCTGCATCGGCGGCCTGGCGGGGTTGATCCTGGGCACGGGTGGTGCCTGGCTGCTGGGAGTCGCGGTTCCGGCCCTGCCGGTGCATACCCCTTGGAGTTATGTATTGCTGGCTGAGTTGGTCGCCGCTGTGATTGGTCTGGCGGCGGGGGTCATTCCCGCCCAGCAGGCAGCGGCCATGAATCCGGTGGAGGCCCTACGGGCTGAGTAGATTAAGTAATGCTTTGAGCTATTACTTGTGGCAGTCTAATCATCACCTCTAGACTTCAGCGTAGTGACTTTTGTAATGGTCAGATTACGGCGACGCCGATCCTCATCCTGCTCCATAGCATTCTTGGTTTGACGCTCAAAATACTCCCTTGGAAAAATCTGCTTACCATGAATCCGCTTGCCACTGAGGTGATCGATCACCTTTTCGCCTGCGCTATCCGGCATAACCGTCACCAAGCCATGGTTATCACAAACATCATCCTCATCGGTAATCTCCAGGATTTCATATGCAAGAAGCTTGGGTTCATCAGTAAAAGGAAGATGAAACCACGACTTTATCTCATCTTCGACAAAGTGCTTCAAATCCATGCGCGTTGTCTGCGAGGGAATTCGTGGAATTAAGATCTTCATTTAAGCAGCTCCCTTTATCACCTGAATAGCCGGAGTATAGTTTAAGCACATAATATCCATAATTACGATCCGTTAGCACAGCATTCCAAGTAAGCAGGGACAGCATTCTACTTCCCCCGGGTACGTACATAGGTTTCCAGCAGAATCATGGCATCACTACTGGCCCGATGCCGTCTAAGATCAAGCTCCTCAGCAACCTTGGCCTTTGTCTCATGCCACTGATTGGTCTGCCCCTCAGTCAACAAACATCCCAGGGACTCAAGCCGAAACAGCTGAGGTGCATCTATCAGATCATAAAGCTTTCCAAGCCAGGAAATATCCTGACCCCAGGCATCACTGTAGACCGTCTCGCCGGCCAGCAGCTCATTTAATCTAAGCGCCACTTCCAGGGGTTCACGTCCATGTTTCTCCAATGTTCCACGGCTAATACCGTGCAGCGCCTCAGCTGATTCATCCCAAGCTATCCAGCCATCACCTGGGCGAATGATATAGCAGTGGGTCTTCCGATCAGGCAGAACAAAGCCAACCTCAATAGGATAACTATTGCGGCCAAAACCGGATGCTTCAATATCGATAATGGTGGGGATCAAGAGAGCGGCTAACCTGATTATTTTTCTTGCAACCTATGCTCCACCTACTAACTTGTCAAGAAACAGCCATTCAAACTCCGGCAATATGGCCGTTATAGCCCATATGAAAGCCAAGACATCATCAACCATAGGCCAGCAGCTATTGCTGGGCGCACTGGCCCTGCTGCTGTTGCTTGCGCTCGTCGCCTGGTATTTCACCCACGATCGCCTGCCCACACAAATCCGCATCGCCTCCGGGGCCTCCGGTGGTCTCTATTACAAATTTACTCAGCAGCTGAGCCAACGGCTTGAGAAAAGAACCGGACACCCTGTAACCCATCTGGAGACAGGCGGCAGTATTGAGAACCTGAATCTACTCCATGGCAATGATGCCGATCTGGGCATCATGCAGTTGGATGCCGTAGAAAGACCAGGCATCGTTGCCTTGGCACCGGTATTCGATGAAGTCGTACATGTGGTGGTGCGCAAAGGTTCGGGCATTCAATCCATCAGTGATCTACAAGGCAAGGCCATCGCACTGGGACCAGAGGGTTCCGGCATGCGAAAAACCGCATTGCAACTACTTGCCTATTACGACTTAGCCCCTGAAGGGCTTAAATCTACAAAACACTACTTCATGGACCTGGCCACGGAACCGACCCTGCATGGGGCCATCGTTACCACAGGCCTGCTCAACCCGGATCTGGAACAACTGCTCCATAGCGGCCAATTTGAACTGCTGTCCATTGAAAACACCCAGGCCATTACCCTGCGCAATCCCCACTACAGCCTGACCCGAATCCCCCGAGGCTACTTCTCCGCCATTCCCCCTGTGCCACAGACGGCAATCGACACCTATGCCACGCCAGCCTTTATCGGGGCTCGGCTAGACATCCCGGATGAACTGGTCACGGCGGTACTGGATGCCCTGTACGAATCCGACATGCGTAACCAGATCAGCTCCTTCATTCCAAAACAGCAGGCGGCAGACTGGTCATTCATCAAACTCCACCCTGCCGCCCAGAGCTACTTCAATCCCTATGAAGGGCTGGGCGTACTGGCCAACTTTGTGGAATCCCTAGCTGGGATAAAGGAGCTGTTGTTTGCCATCGGTGCAGGTATCTACATGCTCTGGCGCTGGCGACGTCGGGCAGAACGTGCACAGGCCGCCAAGGAGATAGCAACCCAAAAGGATCGGCTGGACAGATTTCTTAACCAGACCGTAGAGATTGAAAAGGCCCAGATGAAAACCGAAGACCCCGTTGCACTTCGGCAATACCTAGATCAGGTCACCCTCATCAAACTTGCCGCAATCAATGAATTGACCCATGAGGAGTTACGAGGGGATCGGCTGTTTTCCATCTTCCTGGCCCAGTGCGGTTATCTCACCCAGAAGATACACGCAAAGATCATTCATGCCACAAGCCAGCCGCGGGAGCGTTTATAGGGTGGAGCGAACGGGAAGAACCCCAACATGGGACGGTTGATTAGACCACGACTCCGCTGCGGGATTATGTCGAGCCTAATCCCGTTTGGTCCTTTGTATTGTTAGAAGAGGAAAAAGAAAGGGCCAGACCGATCTATTAAATTGAGTCTGACCCCATTTATTTCATTTATTTATAAGTTGGAGTTAATAAACCAACCGCAACCTACGGGCTAACAGGTAAAATAGTAGCAATTTCCACCAATATACATCGAACACTTGCCAGATCTTCTTGTACAGCGAGGATCGTTGTAACAGGATTGGGGTTCCGCAACTTTTCCGACACTGATCACCGCATCATTATCTCTGTCACTAGGATCGCAGCTGTCTCCCTTCTCTGCTTCCACCCAACCCTTGCCAGGCAGTTTTATCTCCACGGTTGTTACTTTATTCTGATTGTTCAAGGTGATTCTAATGTTCTCTGGTTTTTCTGGTTTTTCCGGTTCCATTGTAACTATCCTCTTGTCACACTTCGACGTTAAATATGTAAAGAATATGCATCCGTTCCCCTTGTAAACCCATTCGGCATAATCCCTGCCAAACAGGTAAAAAGCTATTGGAAATTCAGCGATGCTCTTAATGAAATCGTTTGATCCCCCATGAAAACGGGATAATTTGGATCTCTATCATGGTAGCCAAACTCCTCATCCAACAGGTTCCGAACCCCCAGCGAGAGCTGCCCCCTATGCTTGGGTAACCGATAGTCAAGGGACAGGTCCAGATGCCAGAAGCTCTCCATATCATTGCCCATCCCTAATTCAAACTCGCCGTACTGCCGCACATAGGTGGCGCGCAGAGAGCCATTAAGGCCCGATGGGTGGAAATAGGAAAAGGTCAACGGAAAGCGGTGAGTAGTATCCTCTAAATCTTCAGATTCCGGGATGGCTTCAAAAACTCTCTCATATAGATACTCCAGCGCCACCGCTGTCCTATCCGTCGGCACCCAGTAGAGATAGGCATGCCCCAGTTCTTCATCTCTATTATCTTCACTGAGCGCCAAGGTGTTTAGATCTACACCGGGTACAGTACGCTCACGGCGTGATAACTCGACACCACCGGCCAGCGCTTCAGAGAAGCGGTGATCCAGGGCCATGCCATAACGCCATACCTGCTCGCCATTTAAACCATCGAAGAACTGGTTAAACCCGGCCACCTCGGTAGGCTCAATAGTCTGGCTGGTTGCTAGTGGGCGGTGGAGGGTACGGAAGGCGGCGGCCCGGAAGGTGGTTTGCGGACTTGCCCGCCAGGTTAGCCCCAACTTGGGATTGAACTGCTGCTCATTATGATACCTCGCGTCATAATCGTCGTAGCTCAACCCAACATTCAGGGTCAGCGCCTGCCCAAGGTCGATCCAGGAGTAGAGGTAGGCGTTGGCCTGGCGGACATCAGCATCCACAATGGTCTGAACCAGGGGGAACGGGGGTGCGTCAATAACAAGCCGGGGAGGGATAGGACCTGGAAAAATAACCACCGGTAAAGGATCCGCCATGATGTTGATATCACTGTGTTCTTTTTGATCAAGATAGCCTAAGCCAGCCGTGACGCGTACCGACTCCCAGCGCTGAAGGTGACGCAGTTCGGCGCTCCAACTCTCAGTATCCGTTTTCGACTCCGATAAAATATCCAGCGCCCCAGCATTAACTGCGTTTTCCTGAAATTCATCCCCTTGCACATGGATCACAGAGGCGATGAGTTCCGAACGGGGATTGAACCGATGGTGCAACCCCAGGCGCACCACCTCTTGATCGTCATCATTCCTGATATTGGGGGATTCTTGGGATTCGTAGAAATGGAGGAAAGGATCGCCGTACTCCCTACTTGAGCGGCGGACTTCAGCCTGAACACTGGTTTTTTCCGACAGATTGGCCTGGATAAACCCCGTCCAGATATCATGCTCCAGGTCGAAGTTGTCGCGGTAGCCATCGGTATCGTAATGGTACTGCCCCAGGCTGAAGGAGACATTTCCTTTCACGCCGGAGAGGATGATCTCTTCACCCAGCATATCATTACTGCCAGCCGCGGCACTGACCTGCGCACGGGCACCGTCCCGGTGAAAAAGGGTGGCATATTCGTTATACGCGGGGTCTGACGGTCCCATGCCGTTCGGAACATAGAGGGCGGTCTCCGCCATGGTGGGCTGGATGGGGGTGCTGTTGACCGGCTGCAGGAGCTGAGCCTGAAGCAGTTCACTCACCCTGGCCACTTCGTGGCGTGGTAGGTGGGTGTAGGTGTCTGCCAATAGCCGGTGGCCGGCGTGTTCTTCCGGGGTCCCTTCCACTGATGTCCAACCCTCAATGAGGGCGAGATGTTCAAAGTTCAGATCCCGATAGACCTGTCCCAGCCCGGCGCTGCGGGCAGCCTCATCCTTATCGAGTAGTAGTTTGGAACGGTAGACGGCCCGGTTGTCATTAAGCTCAGCGGAGGTCAGCAGATTGTGCAGGGCCTCAACTGTCTGACCTTGCTGGTGCAGAAGCAGGGCATGATAGTACCAGGGCGTAGGGTCTTGTGGATCTATCTGCTTGGCCAGGTCATATTGGGTGGTTGCCAAGGAGTCACGGCGCTCCTCGTAATAGGCCTTGCCCATGTAGCTGCGCACCAGGGCATTCTGGGGATCGAGCACAGTGGCGATTTCCAGCTCACGGCGCCCGGCTTCCAGCCTGCCTTCACGGATCAAGGCCAGACCCAGCCCCAGACGGGGCAGCGGGTCGGACTGATCCAGGGCGGCGGCCTTCTCCAGGGCGGCCTTGGCCCGATCCAGTTCTACACGGGTGAGATGAGCAAAACCGAGCATGGTCTGGCCCAGGGCAATCTCCGCATCCAGGTTGACCGCTTGTTGGGCGGCGGCTAGCGCACCCTTGAGATCACCCGTGGAGAGCAGCAGCTCCGCCAACCGGGCATGAGCATAGGGATCGCTCGGCGCCAGCTCCACTGCCTTGCGGCCGCTGGCCAGGGCACCGTCCAGGTCAAAATGGGCCTGTTGGGCATAGGAGAGTGCAAGGTAGGCCACGGCGGAGTTGGCTTCCGCCGCCACCGCCTGGGTGGCAAGATCCATGGCCTGCTGTTTCTCATTGCGTGACAGGGCGATGAGGGATTTCAGGGAGAGGGCCGCACCTTTATGTTTCTTAAGCTTCAGGGCACGAGCCAGTTGCTTATCCGCCTCTTCAACCCGACCCACGGTCAACAGCAGCCCAGCTCGATAGATGTGATAGAGGGTAAAGCCTGCCGCATGGGGTACCTCATCCAAGCGCTTGAAGGCGGCAGCGGTAAAGCCCTGGTGCATTGAACTCAGCGCATCCTTAAAGGCATCACCCAGCTGCTCTTCCGCCGGCCGGCGGCTGTCGCTGACCAGGGCAGAGAATAGATGGGGATAGTGCAGGGTCCACTGCACCGCGTCACGAGGACGAATCACGGTGCTGAAACGGGGCGCCTCACCCTTGCGGGCAGTGATCGCCTGGCCGGGGGCCATACGCTGGCTGCCGGCATCGTTGCTTGCCAGTACATCACCCTCATAGAGCACCACGGTGGTCTGTCCGTCATCCACCCGCACCAGAAATTCGGTGCCGTCCACATAGGAGCTGACGAAGGGGGTGCGTATCTCCAGGCTATGGCGTACCCGGCTGATAAAGTGGGCAGCGCCCTTGAGGAGTTCGATCAGGGTGCGGGGTTTCTGTTCCGGGGCCACCAGCTGGAAGGTGGTGTTCTCATCCAGGCGGATGAGGGTGTCGGCACCCTCGATGAAGATACCGGCCCGGCTGTAACGCCCGGCATGGACAAAATCACCGGCGCAGATGGCATCGCCCTGCCTGACCGGCTGCCAGCCCTGGGCGCTCTCATGCCGCTTCTCCACACTCCCTTCGACCGACACCATACGGCCAGCGAGGGCATCGCACTCAGTGGCGGCGATTGCTTGTGATGTTGCCAGTAGAAGAAAAAAAGAGCTGATCCATGCCAAAATTATCCTGGTCCATAACTTCTCTATTCCAACCTGCATTACTGCCCCTTCCTTATCCAACTGATTTAACTCTAGGTTCTAGGTTCCGTCCAAAAATCAACAATACCTTGTTGATCATGTTGCGCCTGGAACCCCCTCCATCAGTTGTTGGTTATTATGGGGGGTAATGTGGCAACAGCCATTGTTATGGAATTAACATCCTGATTGTAGGAGCTTGCTCCATAAGCCCTGACTCACGTCATTATATATTAGCCGTTTTTGACACACTGTTAAGACTCAAACAGAAATAAATGTAAGAATTTCCACCATGAACGCGAGCCAGTTAAACATTACATTCACTTTTGTTATATATCTATGCGTAATGATGCTTATAGGCTGGTACGCCTATCGCCGCACCCGTGATCTGAGTGATTTTATCCTGGGCGGTCGCCGCCTGGGCAGCTGGGTGGCGGCGCTGAGCGCCGGGGCCTCAGACATGAGTGGCTGGCTGCTGCTGGGCCTGCCGGGTTACGCCTATATGGCGGGACTGGAGTCCCTGTGGCTAGGTGTGGGCCTGCTGATAGGCACCTGGCTCAACTGGCGCATCGTGGCGGCACGGCTGAGGATCTACAGCGCCCAGGCAGGGGACGCCCTGACCCTGCCCGCCTTTTTCACCCACCGTTTTCGGGATACCAGCGGGCTGCTGCGCAGCATCTCCGCCTTCTTCATCCTGCTGTTCTTCCTGTTCTACACCAGCGCCGGTTTGGTGGCGGGGGGCAAGCTGTTCGAGGCCACCTTCGGCCTGCCCTATGTATGGGCGGTCGGAGCTGGCACCCTGGCCATCATCCTCTATACGGCCATCGGCGGTTTTCTGGCCGTCTCCTGGACCGATCTGGTGCAGGCCCTGTTGATGGCGGCCGCATTGATCGCGGTGCCCCTCATCGCCTTTGCCGAGCTGGGCGGACCCGCTGCCGCCTTTGCCGCCATGGAGGCAAAGAACACACATCTGCTGGACGCCCTCACTACCAGCAGCGGCGAGACCCTGTCACTGATCGCCATCCTCTCCCTGCTGGGCTGGGGCCTGGGCTATTTTGGCCAGCCCCATATCCTGGCCCGCTTCAAGGCCATCGATTGCAGCAGCAGCGTACCCAAGGCACGACGTATCGCCGTGACCTGGGTGTTTCTGACCCTGACCGGGGCGACCCTGGTGGGGATCAGTGGCATCGGCTATCTGGAAACGCCCCTGACCGGGGCGGATTCGGAAAAGGTGTTCATCGTACTGGTGCAGGCCCTGTTTCATCCCCTGGTGGCCGGGGTCTGCCTGGCGGCCGTTTTGGCTGCCATCATGAGTACGGCGGATTCTCAGCTGCTGGTCTCCTCCTCCGCCTTCACCGGGGATTTCTACAAAGGCCTGTTCCGCAAGCAGGCCAGCGAAAAGGAACTAGTGCTGGTAGGACGGATGGCGGTAATCGTCATCGCCCTGTTGGCCTTTCTTTTGGCCTTGGATCCAGAGAGCAAGGTGCTGGACCTGGTGGCCTACGCCTGGGCAGGTTTTGGCGCCGCCTTCGGCATGCCCCTGATCCTTTCCCTCTACTGGAAGCGCATGACCCGTAACGGTGCCCTGGCGGGGATTTTGATCGGCGGCCTGACCGTGGTGATCTGGAAACAGCTGGAGGGTGGGCTGTTTGATCTCTACGAGATCGTGCCTGGCTGTCTGTTTTCCCTGTTGGCAGTAATCGTGGTTTCTCTGCTTGACCAGGCACCGGAAGGTGAGATCCAGGCGGAATTTGAGCTAGTGAAGAGGCAGGCCTTGTAGCTCCAGGAAAATAACAGCAATCGATAACAACACAGCCATAAAAAAACCGGCCAGATGGCCGGTTTTTTTATCTGCTATAGGCTACTAACGTTCCCTAGCTGGAAGTCAGCTTTTCATTACTGGGGGCTGGCTTCGCTTGCCCCTGGTGATAGGGCTCATACTTCCACTGGCCGGATTCATACTTCCAGTATCCCGGAGGGGCATCGGCTGGAGTTTCCGGTGGCCCTTTATCCTGCTGGGGGGCTGGCGCAACTGGTGCCTCAGCCGCTTGGGCTGGCGCCGTCTCCTGGGCAAAAGGCACATAATGCCAGGCACCACCTTCAAACTGCCAGTAGCCGGGTGGACTGCCCTCTGGGCGTTTCGGTGGGCGGTCGCCCTCAGCCGGAGTGGTTGCGCCTTTCTCATCAGCCACATGCTCAGGGGCCTTATCAGCACTTGCCGTAGCCTGCGGGGTGGGTGACGCCTCTTGCAACTGGACTTTAGGCTTGGGGGTTTCATGGCTCGCTGCCGGCGCATGGGCTTTTCCAGGCTTCTCCCCACTGGGGCTGAGCGCACCAATGAGCATTACGCAAACCACGGCAATAACGATCCACAGGCCGATGAGCTGATTCTTCTCCTGCTCAGCATCGACAGCGACACCCTGGGTTTGGGGAACAACGGGTTCTACAGATGCAGCTGCCGGGGCTTCTGGCTTCTCTTCTGGTTTTTCTTCCACTGACACACTCTCCTCTGGGGCCTCTGCTTTCTCAGGGGCCTTCTTTGCGGCTGCCTTTTTCTTGGCAACCTTCTTTTTGGCTACCTTCTTCTTCGCCGCCTTTTTCTTGGCTGCCTTCTTCTTGGCAACCTTTTTTGCTGGAGCCGCCTGTTCCTTCTCTTCGGGCTCCACGCCCTCTTTATTCTCGTCGGTATCGGCCATGCAACTACTCCTGATGAGTTTTAATCGCTGCCCGCCATATTAACGTTCGCAGGCAATTGCATAATTTGAGACAAATCAATCCTAACAATCAAGCCCAACATTGAAAACCAAACCGGTAGATTTTATAGCTCTGCCGCAAAGGCCAACAACAGCTTCTTGGCTTCCACCAGCCCCCCTTCCAGATGGGCAAGGATCTGTTCCATGGTAATGGGGCCATCCCCCCGCCCTGCTGCCCAGTTGGCCACCACGGCACAGGCAGCGTAGGACAATTCGGCCTCCCGCGCCAATGCCGCTTCAGGCATGCCGGTCATACCCACCATGGCACAACCATCCCGTTCCATGCGGTTGATCTCGGCAGCACTCTCCAGCCGTGGCCCCTGCATAGCACCATAGGTACCATCGGGGATCACTCCAACACCGCTGCTCTTGCCTGCACCAATCAGGCGCTCACGCAGCTCTTGATCATAGGGCTCGGTGAAATCAACGTGAGTGACTTCGGCAAGATCCTTTTCAAAAAAGGTGTGTGCCCGACCCCAGGTGTAATCGATGATCTGATCCGGGATGGCCAGACAACCCGGCGCCATGTCTTTGCGTATACCACCCACTGCCGCCATGGATATCACGCGCTCGGCACCGATCTCCTTGAGTGCCCAGATGTTGGCCCGATAGTTGATCATGTGGGGTGGGATGGTGTGACCACCACCATGCCGTGGCAGAAAGGCCAGTTCGATGCCGCCGAATTGACCGAAGGTGACCGGCGTTGAGGGGTTGCCAAAGGGGGTGTTCACCACCTGCTGGCGGGTAACCTCAAGTTCTTTTATCTGGGTAAAGCCGGAGCCGCCAATGATTGCGAGTTTGGTCATGGGTTTCTTATTGGTCTGCCATGGGGAAAGCAATCTTAACCCGGCCTGAGGGTGGTATCAAAAAGGCCGGTTGCATCAAGTACAACCGGCCTTTGCTCTTCCTGCAACGCAATCAGAGCGTATCAGCATTATCGGCAAGGTATTCGGCCACACCGGATGGCGTGGCATTCATGCCCTTATCACCATCCTTCCAGCCGGCCGGACACACCTCCCCATGCTCCTCGGTGAACTGCAGGGCATCCACCATGCGCAGCATCTCATCCACATTGCGACCCAGGGGCAGATCATTCACCACCTGGTGGCGCACCATGCCCTCTTTGTCGATAAGGAAGGAACCACGGAAGGCAACAGCGCCATCCGGCGTCTCGACATCATAGGCCTTGCAGATGTTGTGGGTCATGTCCGCAACCAGGGCATAACCCACCTGGCCGATACCACCCTCATTGACCGGCGTATTGCGCCAAGCATTGTGGGTGAAGTGGGAGTCGATGGAGACACCAATCACCTCCACCTTGCGCTTCTGGAATTCCGCCAGGCGATGATCAAAGGCAATCAGCTCGGAAGGGCAGACAAAGGTAAAATCCAGGGGGTAGAAAAAGATCACCGCATACTTTCCATCAGTGGCCTCCTTCAGGTTGAAACTGTCCACAATGGTACCGTCACCCAGCACGGCAGGGGCGGTAAAATCCGGGGCTTCACGTCCAACGAGTACAGACATTTTGCATTCTCCTTTCGTTATATATATCCAACCTGTTGTTGAACTACTGCAACCAACAAGCCGGCAAACTAACTCAGCTCGCTATGGCATAGATGCCGGCGGCATTGCGCAGGTAGCCCTTATAATCCATGCCGTGACCGAACAGGTAGCGGTCCACGGCCTTGAGACCGACATAATCCGCACGATGGCCGTTGCCCCGCTCATGTTCCTTTTGTACCAGTACTGCGGTACGCACCTCGGAGGCACCATTGGCCTTGCATGACTCCACAATGGCCGCCAGGGTAATCCCCTCGTCCAGGACGTCATCCACAATCAGCACCGGCCGGTCCTCCAACAGGATCTCCGGGCTCTTGAACCAGTGCAGCTCTCCACCTGAGGTATCACCGCGATAACGGGTGGCATGGATATAATCGATCTGCAATGGAAAATCGAGCCGGGTCAGCAGGTGACCCGCGGGGATCAAACCACCGTTCATGACGCAGAGCACAATGGGATCGGTATGGGAGAAGTGCTCAGTAATCTCTGCCGCCAGGCGATCATAGGCCGCCTCTACCTCTTGGGGAGAAAAAAGCTGTTCGGCATCGCGGTAAACCTGCGCGGCCTGTTCTGCATTAATGGTCATATCGTTATTCTATTGTTGGGTCACGGAAAAATACGCCACAAACAGCGTGGGATTGGAAAGGGTATCAGGGTTCCAGATTGAGTGACAGGGGTGGGTTTTCATCATATTCGGACAACATGCGCACCGCTGCCTGCCAGCGTGGCTCCTGGTGCAACTGGGTTCTACTGAGACACTGGCGTCCGTGCATGCGCACCAATCGCATCTGAGACACGGGATCGCTATGGTCACCCAGGGAATCGAGAACCTTGGCGGCCGCCTCGGGATTATTACAGACCAGTACCATGTCACAGCCCGCTTCCAGGGCCTGACGCGCACGCTCCCCATAATCCCCGGCCAAGTCCGCTGCCGCCATGGTGAGGTCATCACTGAACACGGCGCCCTGGAAACCAAGCCGCCCCCGCAGAATCTCCTTGAGCCAATAGGATGAGAACCCTGCCAATCGGGAATCCACCAGCCCGTAGATGACGTGGGCCGGCATGATGGCCTCCAGCCCCTGATCCACCATACGCTGAAAGGGCAGCAGGTCATCCATCATGATGTCCTCTTCCCGGCGTCGATCAATCGGGAGCTCATGATGGGAGTCCTCCTTCACGCCGCCGTGTCCGGGAAAGTGTTTGCCCACCGCCGCCATGCCGGCGTCATGGACACCGGCCATCCAGGCCTGGGCCAGCTCCGCCACGATCATGGGCTTTTGATGGAAGGCACGATCGCCGATCACCTTACTCAGCTCCCCCCCCAGATCCAGGACCGGGGCAAAGCTGAAGTCGATGCCAACCGAACGCAGCTCCGCCGCCATCAGCCACCCTGCCTCCCGGGCCACCTCACGGCCGCGTTTGGCATTGGTGTCATGCAGCTGGCCATACCAGGCAGTGGGCGGCAGGCGGGTAAAACCCTCTTTGAAGCGCTGTACCCTGCCACCCTCCTGGTCCACCGCCACCAGCAGGGAGGGGCTGCGCAACTCATGGACCTCTGCAATCAGGCGCTGGACCTGCTCCGGTGATTCATAATTACGGGCAAACAGAATGATGCCGCCGGCAGCGGGATGCTGCAGCATCTCACGCTCCGTTTCCGATAATTCCGTGCCCGCCAGATCGAGCATTACTGGGCCGTGGCTCATAGTGTTCCCGCGATTGTTATTGGTTCAATGCCAGTTAGATAGGCACTTTATAACAGATCCCGCAGTGCGGGAATATCAGCACTATCACAGACAATGTCCATGCGTGTCATGGGTGCTAGATGGGGCAAGCTGTTTCACTCATCCAGATAATGCACATTAGTTACTAATGAAATAGAATCTAGTGCCGATCTATTCATGCAAGGCAACTGCCTTTTGATTTAGAAATACCTCACTGAAGACAGAACGGAATAGTTGAAATGCGTCTATTTTCCCTCTTGATTGTGATCGCCTCCCTCATCTTCTCCGGCTATGCATTTGCCGAAGAGGAGGAAAAAGAGGGGGAAGAGGCAAAAAAAGAGGTCGCCTACTACTCCCTCAGGCCGGATCTGGTGGCCAACATCAAGGGCAAACGCTCAAAATTTGCCCGTTGCGCCATTCAGCTCATGACCACCCAGAAAGAGCGCATTGAGGATATCGAACTCCACACCCCTGCCCTGCGCCATGCCCTGCTGCTGCTGTTATCCGAGCAGACTGGCAAGACCCTGAAAACCCAGGAGGGCAAGGAGAAGTTCCGCCAGGAGGCTCTAGCAGCCGTGCAGGGTGTGATCGAGGAGCAAACCGGCGCACCCATTGTGGAAAATCTGTTCTTCACCAGTTTCTTCGTGCAATAACCCTAGACCCGCTCGCCGCGCACATCCAGCCAGTCCCGCAGGCGATCCCCCAGCAGATTCACCGCCAGCACCACCAGCATGATTGCCACCCCGGGTGCCAACACCATGTGGGGCGCCACCAGCAGATAGCGGGCGCCATCACGCACCATGCTGCCCCAGGAGGCCTCGGGCGGCTGTACCCCCAGGCCCAGAAAGGAGAGCCCGGCCTCGGCAATGACCATACCGGCAACGCCGAAGGTGGCCTCCACGATCAGGGGCGCCGCAATCAGGGGCAACAGATGACGGATAACGATCCGGCCATGCCCCGTACCCAGGGCGATGGCGGCACTGACATGGTCCCGCTGTTTGAGGGACAGCACCTGGGCCCGGGTCAGTCGGGCATAACCCACCCAGCCGACAATGGACAGGGCAATGATGACGTTGTCGATGCCCGGTCCCATTACGCCGGCCAGGGCAATGGCCAACAGGATGCCGGGAAAGGCCAGGAAGATGTCGATGATGCGCACCAGGACCAGGTCAGCCAGGCCACCCAGATAGGCGGCGAAGGCGCCCAGCAGGGTACCCACCAGGCAGGAGATGAGCACCACACCCAGGGCCACCACAAAGGAGGTGCGCGCCCCCATGAGCAGCCGGTCCAGGATGGGGCGCCCCAGGTCATCACTGCCCAATAGATGCTCCACACCGGGTCCGGCCAGGATATGGGGGAGATCGATACGGTTGGGCTCCAGGGGCAGCAGGGGTC
>Ga0316190_10000404_pt1 | contig 29298 bp, 33 predicted proteins | sample Eddworburrow2_MG_FD_204929 | JGI IMG/M metagenome (GOLD analysis project Ga0316190, IMG submission 204929) | Coastal sediment microbial communities from Maine, United States - Eddy worm burrow 2 | ecosystem: Environmental > Aquatic > Marine > Coastal > Sediment | place: USA: Maine | collected... | reverse complement strand
GAGCCCGGGGCATGACCGTCGGCAACGTGTTCGCCGCCGACGGCAGCCACGTGGCCTCCGTGGCCCAGGAAGTCCTGCTCCGGGAGCGTCGACCGAAGTGAGCCAAGCGGGCGGCGGCAGCGAGGATGTCTCGGGCGTAGTCTCGGAGGGGACGGCGCTGTTCGACACCGCCATCGGCCGGGTCGGTATCTCGTGGCGGGGGTCGACGGTCAGCGCCGTGCAGATCCCCGAACACAGCGACGCCGCCACCCTGACCCGGCTCGCCTCCGCCTCCGCTTCGACCGACCCCGACGGGCCCAGGCCCGCCCCACCCCCGCCGGTGATCGAGCAGGCCATGGCCGCCATCACCGCCCTGCTCGACGGGGCCCAGACCGACCTCGCCTTCATCGAACTCGATCTCCACCCCAACCGCTTCGGTTCCTTCGAGCGGGCCGTCTACCACATTACCCGGGCCATCGAGCCGGGCGAGTCGCTGACCTACGGCGAGGTGGCCAAGCGCCTGGGCGACCCCGGGGCGGCCAGGGCCGTTGGTCGGGCGCTGGGGGCCAACCCGTTCCCCATCGTCATCCCCTGCCATCGGGTGCTGGGGGCCGACGGCCACCTCACCGGATTTTCGGCCAACGGCGGGATCGAAACCAAGCGCCGGATGCTACTCATCGAGGGCTGCCCCGCCGTGCCCCCGTCGCTGTTCGACTGACCGGTTACTCTATGCTGAAAGGGCCATGACCGCGATCGAGCAATCGCTTACCTCAGATGTTGAGACCTAGAGACTGCTCGACGCGCGGGAGGAAGCAGCACCGGGCTGGCGGGCCGAGTTGCTGGAGGGGCAGGCCATCTTGAATCGACCAGCCGGACTTCACACCCTTACCCTGACGAGGCTTCTTGTGGCCTTGAGCGACCTCGTGGAGGAAGGACACCAACCGGTCACCGATCTGCGGGTCAGGTTCGGCTCGATATCTTGGGTGGTGCCCGATGTCGTCGTGGTAAGGAAAGCGTTGTTGGAGGCCAACGTTCAGTTCGTGACCGCCACTGACCTGTTGCTCGTGGTCGAAATCCTCTCACCGTCGACCACGGCGGTGGACCGGGGGCCAAGCGCCGCCTGTGCGAGACGGCGGGCATCGACTGCTGGATCGTCGAGCCCGGCAACCCGTGGGGTCACATCGAGTCGTTCGACTTCGGTGGCGGCCGGACCCCTCTCCCGCAGCGTTCGAACACGGCCATCCCAGCCGAAGCCTGAGCAACCCGTGCCTACCACCCACCCCGTGGCCTGCGCCCAGTACGAACTGTAGGTCACCCAACGCCACAGTGTCACCGACACTGAAGGTCACCGGCCCCTCAGCCTCCTCATCAGGTAAAGACGACTCTTCGGCGAACCTGCTGCATCTCCACCGGAATCTGACTCAGCCCATTCTTCAGCGGGCACCACCAACGCTGCCTCCTCAGTGCCTGAGGTAATCGCGGCCCGCGATGCAACGACGACAAGCGAACTACTGGCAGTTAGCCCAAAACAGAAGGACCTACAAAATCTGGCCATTGACGACCCAGCCACCTCGCCTACGCCACCGAGATCGCCGAGGCCGTGGTTGCCGCCCGCCGCACTACCCCCTACGCCTCGACCCGACGGTGCACGCCGCCATCGTGCGCTGGGCCGACGACGATCTGCGCAGCGTCAACGCCCAGATCGAGTTCGCCCTGCGTGATGCCCTACGTCGGGCCGGGCGTCTCCCTGAACCGACCCCGCCCCCGACCGAAACCCCACCTGAGGATTGACCGACCCATGTCTACCACCCACCCCGACGACCGCGCCGCCTGGACTGCCCTCGGTGAGTTGTACCACCGCTACCTGACCGGGATCATCCTCGCCCTGGTGTCACGCCAGGGCACGGCCCGGGCCACCGAGGTCGTCTACCGCACGTTCCGACGTCAGCACCTCGAGAAGTTCCTGCCCGGCCTGACCAAGCTCGGCCTCGACGATCTACCCCACCCCGTGGCCTGTGCCCAGTACCACGTGTTGTCCAACGCCCTCGGCGGGGTCGGCGTGGTGTGGATTCCCGAGTCCGACACCAAGTCGTGGGTGCGCTACCTGCCACCCCGCTGGATCTTCGACGGCACCGCCGTCTGTGGGATTCCGACCGAGGTGAGTCGTGCCATGTTGCGAGGTTGGCATGGCCACAACGGGGTCTCGTTGGGCAACGACCGCCTCGGGTTTGTCGCCACCATGCAGACCACCGACGGCCAACCGGGCCTAGAGGGCTACTACATCGAAGAGGATGCGCCTTTGGCCCCCGAGGACCGAGTGCGCTTCCGCCCGGGCGAACGACCCCCGAACCCCCCGGTGGAGCTACCGGTTCCGACCTGGAGCGGTGAGCGTCTGGCCAAGGTCGAGCGCAACTACGCCATGGCGTACGTGCAATCCATCCTCCCTGAGCTGATGTCAGTACTCGGCCCGGCCGACGGCGCGGCCGTGGGCCGGGTGGCCGGTCGCCAGATCGGGATGCAGTATCACGGATCGATCATGGCCCTGCTCGGCACTGACGGGGCGCCGTTCGCAGTCCGCCTTCGCCGCCTGCTGGCCGGCCACGGCTCGTCGCTCGACGTCATTGCCACTGGGGCCACCGCCTCCACCTCCGCCGATGACACCGTGTCGATAACCGCATCGACGTTGTTCGGACCCAACGAACCGCCCGAGGTATTCGAGGCCTGGAACGGACTGTGGGAGGGCTTGGCCGCCATGGAGGACGTGCGCCTCACGGTCACCGAACGACTCGACCTCGGCAATTCCGCTACAACATGGCAGGTGCAGTAATGCTGGATTTGGCGCTCGAAGCCGTCATCGAAACCGTAGTCAAAACGGGGCAGTGGTTCCGTCGCAAGCTGCGCCGCCGCCGTAGGGCAGCCCGCCACTCCCGACGTTGAATATGTGCATACTTTAGTCATGCGACGCATACAGCTCTACATGGATGAGGAACTGGACGACCGCCTTGAGACCGAAGCCGCCGAGCGCGGCGTCTCCAAGGCCTCCCTCGTCCGTATGGCCGTCGCCGAATGGTTCGGCACCACGACCTCCGAAGATCCGATCGATGGACTCATCGGTGCCTTCGACGGCGCGCCAGCCGATTCGATCGACGATGTCATCTACGGCTGATCACTCCACGAGATGAGGTTTGTCGACACAAGCTTTCTGATCGCGCTCTTCCGGTCCCGTGAACGACACCACGTCACCGCAGTGGAACTGTGGCGAGCCGAGTCCGGTCCAGTGATCACAACCGTCGGCGTGCTAGGGGAGACATGGACATTCATGCGTCGCCGCGAGCACCACGGTGCCGCGGTCCAGGTACTGGGAGCCCTACGGGCTTCACCGCGACTAGCGATCGTCGAGACTGCGGCGGATACTCACGACGCCGCGTGGACATGGCTCCAAAAACGAGACGAACATGAGTATTCCTTCGTCGATGCAGTCAGCTTCGAAGTGATGCGTCGACGACGAATCACCCATGCACTCGCCTTCGGCGGCGACTTCACCCGTGCGGGCTTCACCGAGGCACGTTGAGTCTCGAGTCGGCTGTCCCCCTTTCGACCGCCACCAGGATGAATCGGTCCGGCCCGCAGGGCTAGGGTCGGGGTCGTGTCGGCATCGATGAGTGGGGTTTCCGAAAACGAGGTACGGGCGGAGGCGGCAGCGTGGCTGGACGCCAACTGGGAGCCCGAGCGGCCCCTGTTGGCATGGCGCAATCTCCTCGTCGATTCCGGTTGGGGTGTTCCCTCCTGGCCCACCGACTGGTTCGGCCGGGGACTGCCCTCGACGATGGACCGGGTGGTCCAGGCCGAGTTCGATCGGGTCGGGGCGGTGGGAGTGGCGGCCGGGATCTCGATGTACCTGGTGGCGCCGACCCTGTTGGAGCACGGCTCGCCCGAACTGTTGGGCCGCCTGCTGCGCCCGATCCTCACCGGGGAGCACAAGTGGTGCCAACTGTTCTCCGAACCAGGCGCCGGCTCGGATCTGGCCGGACTCACCACCCGGGCCGAACGTGATGGCGACGAGTGGATCGTGAACGGCCAGAAGGTGTGGAACTCCGGAGCCCACGCCGCCCACTACGGCATCCTGGTGGCCCGCACCGACTGGGACGCACCCAAGCACCGGGGGCTGTCCTTCTTCGCCATCCCCATGGACCAGGAAGGCATCGAGGTCCGCCCCCTGCAACAGATGAACGGCCATTCGTCGTTCAACGAGGTGTTCTTCACCGATGCCGTGATCGCCCAGGAGAACCTGATCGGGGCCACCGGGGAAGGTTGGCGGGTGGCGCTCACTACCCTGGCCCACGAGCGGGCCGCCGTGGCCACCCGCCGGCCCCGATTCGCTCTCGACGCCGGCCGCAGCGTGGAGGAGGCCCGGGCTGAGGCCGACGCCTATTTCGCCACCTACCGCTGGTATCCGCAGCGGGCGGGACGGGCCAACATGTTGGGCGCGGAGGCCCGGCGACGGGAACGAACCAACGATCCTCTCGTCCGCCAGGAGATCACCCGGGCGCTGTCATTGCGCGACATTTCCGGTTGGACCACCGATCGGGCCCGGGCCGCCCGACGAGCAGGCAAGCCACCGGGCGCCGAAGGGTCGCTGGCCAAGCTCCACTTGAGCGACATCGCCCGCCTTTCGCACACCGCCCACACCTCGATCGCCGGTGCTGCCGGGATGTTGACCGGGGCGGATGCCTCGTCCGCCCCATCCGACGATCCAACCACCACGGCCACCAGACAGCAACGGGCTCCCGAGGAGATCGTGGCCGAGGTACTCATCAGCACCCCGGCCCAGTCGATCGCGGGGGGAACCGACGAAATCCAGCACAACATCATCGGTGAACGGGTGCTCGGTCTGCCCAAGGAACCCGACGATTCCGTTGGTCAACCCTTCCGCGACGTTCGCACCAACACTTGAGCCTCAGCCTCAGCCTCAGCCTCAGCCCCGGGTCGACGCTTGGCCGCCCGCTTCCTGCCGCTGTTGACCGCAACCAGGGTGAGGCTGATCAGGGGCCCAACGGTCGACAGCCACAGGGCACGTCGGTAGCTCCCGGCCGAGGCTTCCACCCAGGCGAAGAAGAAGGGGCCGAGGGCGCTGCCGATGACCAAGGCGCTCATCTGGGCCCCGGCGATCGAGCCGAGGTGGGTTCGGCCGAACAGTCGGGGCAGGGCGGCGGCCATAAGGGCGGCCCGCATCCCCGACGACGCACCCCAGGAGACAATGGCCACGATCCGCCAGACCGGGTGGCCCAACTCGCCCACGGTGAGGTACATGACCAACTGCAGCGCGGCCATGGCCACGGCCAGGGCGATCACCGGGATGGTGTCGGCCAACCAGCCGCTGATGAGGGTGATGGGGATGCTGATGAGGGCGATCGGTACGAAGATCAACACGATCGTCGCTTCGTCGAGCCCGACCTCCTGGCCGAGATCGACGATGTGGAAGGTGAGGGCCGTCCCCACCGCCGACAGCGAGAAGATGGGCAGGGTGATGATCCAGAATCGAACATCGGTGATGGCCTGGCGTCGGGTGGCGGCGATGTGGTCAACGGTGGCCGAAGGCTTGGAGCCATCGGGTAGTGGACCGCCGCCATCGATCATGAGCCCACACGATTCAGGGGTGTTGCGGTAGAACACCACGATCAGGGTGCCGAGTCCCAACACCAGGCCGATGGCCAGTTGGCGCCACGCCCAGCGGAAGCCCGACACCTCAACCAGGGCGAACAGCAGGGTCGGGGTGAGGGAGAAGACAAAGGCGAACGCCGCGCTGGACCCGGAGGACACCAGACCCCGTCGCCGGTCGAACCACTGGGAGATCATGGTGCGCGATGACAACGTCAGCAGCCCCTGCCCGCAGAACCGCAGCGCCCCGAAACCAATCGACATCACCACCAGCCCGGTGATCGGACTCATCGGCCCGACAAAACTGAGCGCGGTGATGGTGACGGCCAGGCCCAGGGTTGCGTTTGCCGCCACCACCCGGGAGCCGACGAGGTCGATCCAGCGTCCGCCGATCGGCAGCAGCAGCCCACTCGAGGTGGTGCCGATGAGGTAGGCGGTGGCGAGATCCAACCGGCTCAGCCCGGTGGCCGAACTCAGGTGCTCGGTGAACACGCTGACCCCGGCCGTCTGACCGGGAACGCTGGCCAGCATCCCGACCGTACCGACGACGAGGATCACCCACCCGTAATAGAACGGCAGCCGCCGGGGATCGAAAGGGCGATTGCCGCTCGTTTTCCGGGTTGTGGGAGAGGTACCGGGGCTTCTCAAGTGCCTCGATCAGGAGAAGCCAACTGGACCAGCCGCTGGGCCAGGTCGCGCACATACTCGGCGAGTTCCTCGGCCACCACCTCTGCCGGGAGCGGATGGCCGGGGGGAATCGTGACCTGGGACAGAATCCAGGCCAACGCAGCCGGGGTGCACGCTCCGTCCTTGGCCAACGCCAACTCGAGCGCCTGCTCCACCGGATACCCCGCCCGCTCGAGGCACATGACGTCAACCAGGTCCCTTTCCTCGGATCGGCTGAGCAGTGTGTTGAGCTTGTTGGCCAATATCTCCTGAGGGGTGTCAACCCTCACGCTACCGATCCAAGCCTTATCCGGGTCGCCCTGAGGCACCCGTTCCAGGACCAGATCGACGACCACCGATCCCCGACCTCCAGCCAACACGGAGCGGCGGAAGCCCGGGGCGTCCTGAACGACGGTAATCGCCAGCTCAAGCGACGAGGCCACATCAGCAAGGACATAACGGGCCCGCTCGAACACCGCCGCGTCGGTGGTGAAGAGATCCAGGTCGTCAGTGGATCGATGATGAAGGTGGAAGCCGGCCAACGCGGCTCCACCGGTCAGGAAGAATCCCTGATCCCGCGCAAAGAACTCGACCAGGATCCGTTCCTGTAACGGCGACAACTTGCCTGGAGGCTCCTCGCTAGTCAACGGACACCAGATCCAGTTCCTGCCAGGCGTTGAGAAGGAAGCGCCAGAAATCGATACGGCGGCCGACCCGGCGGCTGATTCGGGGCAACGCCCGGGCGACGTCGCTCGGTGTCACAAAATGCCAGACGTCGATGTCACGCGCCTCTCGCAACATCTTGCCCAGGTAGCGATCCTTCAGATCGCCATCGGGCCCGGCGAAGACCTCGTGAAGCTCAGCGATCGAGACATCCTCATCCCACAGGAAGTACGGCCGCAGATCCGTTTCTGTCATATCCGTCGTCAACTGCCGCATCGCAGCCAGGATAGGCCGACGCCGGGATCAGCAGCTCAGGCGGTAGCGCCCGCACTCGTCGTCGGTCAAAACCGGCGGCACCCTGGCTCAGCCGGTGTTCGAGGCCGGGAGCTGACCGAGGGCGAATGGAGCGAGGTCGGCACCCCGGTGCGACATCTGTGGAGGCTGATCAGCGGCTGCAAATGTCGGCCTCCGGCGCCCGGGACTAAGGTCGGTGGCGCCGAGCCGGCACCGAGACCAACGAAGGGGAACCGCTGTGAACGTGGCCCAGGCCATCGCCCGAATTCTCAAGGCTGAGGGGGTCGAGGTTCTCTTCGCCTACCCGGTCAATCCGCTGATCGAGGCAGCGGCCGAGGTCGATATCCGCACCGTCATCGTGCGTCAGGAACGGGTCGGCCTACACATGGCCGATGCCTACAGCCGGCTCAGCTCGGGTGACAAGCTCGGTGTTTTCTGCATGCAGCACGGCCCGGGGGCGGAGAACGCCTACGGCGGGGTGGCCCAGGCCTACGGCGAGTCGGTCCCGATCATGGTGATCCCCATGGGCTACCCGACCCGGGTCATGAACATCGATCCCAACTTCTCCTCATGGCGCCAGATGGCCGGGGTGGCCAAGCTCACCGACCACATCGGCGACGCCAAGATGGTGGAGGAATCGATGCTGCGGGGCTTCTCGGCCCTGCGCAACGGGGCGCCCCGTCCGGTGGTGGTCGAGGTGGCGGCCGACGTGTTCGGCCACGAGGCCAAGGACCCCACCGACTCCTACATCCCCTCCTTCGCCACCCGGTCCGGCCCCGACCCGGCCGATGTCGCCAGCGCGGCCGAGGTGCTGGCCGCCGCTGAACACCCGTTGATCTATGCCGGCCAGGGCGTGCACTACGGACGGGCCTGGGCCGAGCTCAAGGAACTGGCCGAGCTGATCCAGGCCCCGGTCACCACCACCCTGGCAGGCAAGTCGGCCTTCCCCGAAGACCACGCCCTGTCGTTGGGCACGGCCGGTCGCACCATTGGCAAGCAGGTTCGGGAGTTCTTCGACGAGGCCGACGTCATCCTCGCCATCGGCGCCAGCCTGACCCGCACCGGATTCGGCCAGCCCATGCCCCGAGGCAAGGACGGGGCGCCCGGGCCCACCATCATCCACGCCACCGGCGACCCGGCCAACGTGCAGAAGGACGTGCGGGTGCAGCACGCCGTTGTCGGTGATTCCCAGCTGACCCTGCGGGCCATGATCGACGCCATCGGCGACAGCGCAGCCTCGGCGGCGGCCGCCAGAGCCACCGCTGTGCCGGCCAAGATCACTACCGCCCGCGACGCCTGGCTGGCCGACTGGGCCCCCAAGCTGACCAACAACGAGGCCCCCATCAACCCCTACCGGGTGGTGGCCGAACTCGACCGCATCGTCGACAAGGAGAACTGCATCGTCACCCACGACGCAGGCAGCCCCCGGGATCAGATGACCCCGTTCTTCTCCTCGACCTCGCCCCTGAGCTACCTGGGCTGGGGCAAGACGACACAGCTCGGCTACGGCCTGGGGCTGGCCATGGGAGCCAAGCTGGCCCACCCCGAGAAGCTCTGCATCAACGTCTGGGGCGACGCCGCCATTGGTTTCACCGGCATGGACTTCGAGACCGCCGTCCGGGAGCGCCTCCCCATCCTGTCGATCCTGATGAACAACTTCTCGATGGCGATCGAGATCCCCATCATGCAGGTGGCGGAGGAAAAGTACGGCAGCACCACGATCTCGGGCCACTATGCCGACATGGCCAAGGCCTTCGGTGGCTACGGCGAACGGGTCGAGGATCCCAACGACATCGTCGCCGCCTTGGAGCGGGGCATCGCCCAGACCGAACAGGGCGTACCGGCCCTGATCGAGTTCATCACCGACAAAGAGATCTCGTACTCCACGTTCTGAGAGGTGTTCGCCCAATGGTTGAAGCACGATTCACAGTGCCCGACGACATCGCGGTGCGGGTCGACGAAGGCGATATGCGCTTCACCGTCGAGCGCATCTTCGAGGCCGTCGGGATGTCGACGGACGACGCGGCCCAGGGCGCCGACACCTTGTTGTACGCCGACATCCGCGGCATCGACTCCCACGGGGTTTCGAACATGTTCCCCATCTACATGCACTGGTTTCGAGAGGGATTCATCAACCCGGCGCCGGAGCCCAAGGTGGTGCGGGAGGCCGCCGCGGTGGCCACCATCGACGACGATCGGGGCCTGGGTCTGGTGACGGGGCCCCGGGCCATGGATCTGGCCATCGCCAAGGCCGACGAGTGCGGGATCGGGGCCGTTTCAGTCACCAACGGCCGCCACTACGGTGCCGCTTCCTACCATGCCCATCGGGCTCTGCCCCACGGGATGATCGGGCTGTCGATGACGATCGGGGGCCTGATGGTCCTGCCGACGTTCGGGGCCAAACCCATGGTCGGCCTCAACCCGATCTCAGTGGCCGTGGCCGGAGGGTCGGAGGCTCCGTTCGTGTTCGACGCCTCGATGAGCTCCGTGGCGGGCAACAAGATCCGCATCGCTCAACGCTTGGGGGCCACGGTGGCCCCAGGGTGGATCGCCGGGGCCGACGGCACCCCCATCATGGAGGAATCTGCGGTACCGGACCCGTTCTTCATGCTGCCCAGCGGTGGCACTCGTGACGGCGGCTCCCACAAGGGATACAGCCTGGCGGTCATGGTCGACATCCTGTGTGGCGTGCTGGGTGGCGACCCGCCGGGCTTCCTGCGGGCCGCCGGTGATGTGTCGCACCACTTCATGGCCTACAAGATCGACGCCTTCTGCGACCCGGTGGCCTTCGATGAGCACATGGAGGCCTTCTTGAGAGGCCTACGGGAGACGCCCCCGGCCGAGGATCACGAGCGGGTCATCTACGCTGGACTGGCCGAGCACGAAACCGAACTCGACCGCCGGGCCAACGGCATCCCCTATCACCCCGACGTGGTGCAGTATTTTATCGACACCTCCACCAAGGTGGGAGCCGAACACCGATTGCGGTAGATCTTGGGGACGCCGGTTGGCGGCTAACTACTCTTCTTCGTCAGTCACGGCCTCGGCATCTTCGACTGCCTCTGCCACGGACTCTGCGGCCTCGGCGTCGTCATCACCATCGGTGAGCCCAGTAATGGTATCCTTGGCCTTGTCGGTGAGATCACCGACCGCTTCGGTGGCCTTGCCTGCTACTTCACCGGCCTTGTCGACTGCATCGCCGGCAACGTCCTTTGCCGTGTCAGCAGCCTGTTCGGCCACGCCTTTGGCGCTACCGAACCACGATTTCATCGTGTCTACAACCCCCATGATGGTTCCCTTCGTTGGATCTGAACCGAGACGACACGTTATCCCAGGTATTTGCCCATCGCGTCCAAGTCGGCTTGGGATTCTCAACATCGGAACCTAAAGCCGACTTTGTTGATCGACTTTGTCGGAGATAGATTTGTCGGCGTGAAACAACTGTTCCGCTTCCCCAATCCAGTCAACGAGACAGCCGCCCGGGTGGTGGCCACAGGCGTGACAGTGACGGGGCTGGCGTTCCTCGTGACCGGTTGGGGCTGGCTGCTGGCCGTGCTCGTCTACGGGTTCGCCGCCCGGGTACTCACGGGCCCAACCCTCAGCCCCCTCGGCCAAATCGCCACCCGGGTCATCACACCCCGTCTGACCGTGGCGGACCGCTTCGTTCCCGGCCCTCCCAAACGCTTCGCCCAGGCGATCGGCCTCGGCTTCAGCGCCGCGGCCGGGTTGGCCTGGCTCGGGGGCGCCCCGATCGTGGCCTACGTACTGATCGCCGGGCTCGTGGTCGCCGCCACCTTGGAGAGCGTGCTCGCCCTTTGCCTGGGATGCATCATCTTCAACCGGATCTGGGGCTGCGCTGATTGTGTCGACATCCGGGACCGTGTCGGCATCAGTGCCCAGCCGAGGACCGTGCCGGCGGCGGTTGAGCACTGACCCAGACCAGGCGGGTTACTCCTCGACGAGTTCGATCAGGGTGCCGAGTGCTCCCTTGGGGTGGATGAAGGCCACGGTGGTGCCTCGCGATCCAGGGCGGGGTTCGGCGTCGATCGGGGTGGCCCCGGCCTCAACCATCGACTTGAGGGCAGCCGCACAGTCGTCGACCCGGTAGCCGACGTGGTGCAGCCCCTCACCCTTCTTGGCCAGATACTTGGCCACCGGCGAGTCGTCACGGGTGGCCGTGATCAGCTGGACGTAGCTCTCGGCCACCTTCAGCAGCGCCTCGTCGACCCCGTCCCGCTCGACGATCTCCCGATGCTCGACGGTGGCACCAAAAGCCGACTCGTAGAACTTGATACCGGCCTCGATGTCGTTGACGGCGATGGCGACATGGTCGATTTCAGTGAGGATCATTCGGTTGGCTCCCGCTGGACGTAATGCGTTGGCCTGCATGGTAGAAGAGATCACCGCTGGGCCGGAAACCGTCGCCAATCAGCTTGCACCTCGAACAATCGTTCGATACAGTATCGACATGGCCCACCGATTGTTGTAACCGACGGGTCGCTTCCCCTCTCGCAGCGATGAGCTGCCCCCAATCACTCAATTGGCAAGTGGGAGGAAGAATCGTATGGAACCCCCTGGTGGAGTTCTCCAACGGCTACACACCGTTCTCGACGATGTGGGCGATGCTTCGGTGTCGTGCATGGCCGGGTCCGAGGCGCTGGACTGGGTCTGCGGCCTGGAGCGGATTAGAGCCCGACTCGACTCGATCATCTGTCGCCACCTGGCGTCGGTTGGCTCCGACGCCTTGATCGAAGCGGAGACCGGCCACCGATCGGTGGCCACCGCCGTCGCGGCCCGGACCGGATGCAATCCATGTCAACCCCGCGCCGACGCCCACCTTGGGACCTGGTTGGCCGACTATCCGGTCCTGGCCGATGCCTTCGAGCGGGGCGAACTCTCACTCGCTCACGTTCGAGCCATCCGGGCCCGACAGAACAAGCGCAGCCAGGCCTATCTACCGGAGGCCCAGGGCTACCTCGTCGAGGCGGCCCAAGGCTGCACGTGGGCCGAGTTCCAAGCCCTGCTGCGGTACTGGGAAGTGTGCGCCGACCCAGATGGGGAGGAGCCCGACGAGCAGGTGGCCAGCCGCCGGTGCAACTACTCCAAACAAGCCGACGGAACCGTCACCGGCAACTTCACCCTCGATCCTCTTGCGGGGGATGCCTTCGTCACCGCCATGGAACGACACATCCAGCGACTCTTCCACCACGACGCCGAAGCAGATAGCAAACGCACGGCCGGTCAACGTCGAGCTGATGCCCTGGTCGACCTGGTGACCCATGGGGCCACTGGTCCAGGAACGGCATCGAAGCCCCTGGTGCACCTGATCCTGGGCGAGGACGTCCTGACCGACGGCTTCAGTCGGCTTGACTCAGATGTCGCCCCCACCGTTGGGCCTGCCGGCACCGGCACCGGTGACCGTCTACCGCTCAACCACGACGACCCGCTAGGGCGCTGCGAGCTGATCGACGGTACGCCCATTCATCCCCGGTTCGCACTGGCGACGTTGGCCACTGTTCACCTTCGGCGCCTGGTTGTCGACGCCGATTCCGAGGTCCTGGATCTGGGCCGCACGGTCCGAAGCTTCCCAGCCCGTCTCAAGCAACTCCTGCTGATCTCGGCTCGAGGTCGCTGCCAGTCACCCGGGTGCGACAGCCCCCACGCTTGGCTGCAGGCGGATCACTTGATCCCCTGGAGCCGGGGCGGGGCCACCAGCGTCGCCAACGGACAGATCCTCTGCGATCCCCACAACAAGGTGAAACGTGATCGCCCACCCTCGGACCCAAGCCCTGGATCACCAGGCTGAGCCGTGAGCCTTCAAACCCAGAATCTCATCCTGGGAGTACCCCAGTTCGGCCAGGACCTCGTCGGTGTGCTCGGCGTAATCAGCGGCCAGGCCGCGTACGCCTCCGAAGCCTTCTATCTCAAACGGCATCGGTGGGCCGACAAAGCCATCGTCGAAGGTGACGAGGTAGTCGTTGGCCCTGATGTGCTCATCGTCGGCCAGGTCCTCCAGCCGGTTGACGGGCGATACCCACGCTCCCCCCTCCTTCAGTCGCTGCCACCATTTCGCCGTTGTGCCAGTGGTGAGATGTGGGGTCAGGATGGCCCGGAAGGCGTCACGGTTTTTGATCACAGCCCCGAAGGTGGCGAAGCGTCCGTCGTCGAGCAGGTGGGCCAGACCCAGGGCTTCGGCCACCGGGGGCCATTGCGGACTCTGGAGTACAGCCACCGCGATCCAGCCGTCGCTGGTCTGGTACACGCTGAACAGCGGATTACTCGTCGAGTTGTGAGCGAAACGTTCCGGCCGCTGACCCAGATTGGCCGCCATACCCACACTCTGGAGCTGCAGCCACAGCATCGACTGGACCTGCGAAGTGCCGACCACCGATCCCTTGCCCGTGGTGGCCCGCTTGAGCAACCCGGCCATCACGGCAGAGGCCATGTTGGTTCCGGTGACGATGTCACTCATCGACCCCGGCGGGTAGTTCGGCACTTCAGTGGGGGCCGAGGTGTCCATGAAACCCGAGTAGGCCATGCCAACAGTGTCCTGGCAGGGGTCGTCCTTGAGCGGACCCCTCGTCCCGAACCCGGCACCCCGGCAGTAGACGAGCTGCGGGTTCACACCCAGAAGCGTCCCAGGGTCGGCCCCGACCGCAGCCAAGGCCTGCTCGCGCATGTTGGTGACAAACACGTCGGCCCGGGTAATGAGCCGGTGGAAGACCTCATTCCCCTCCTCCGAGGCGATGTCGAGGGCCAGCGACCGTTTGTTGCGATTGAGCGAGGCGTAGAGCCAGTCGCGCCCGGCATCGTCAAAGGTGACACCAAAGACACTGTGGAAGTTGCGCATGTGGTCCTCGGCGCCCACCCGCTCGATCTTCACCACATCGGCCCCCAGGCTGGCCAAAGCCAGACCGGCGACCGGCCCCTGGACGTACATGGAAAGCTCGACCACCTTGACACCGGCCAAAGGGGCTTCTTCATCGATTGTCACCGTGGCAAGCTAAAGCTAGCCCCGACCATGGCGCAACAACTGCCCCGGTGTGGCCCCGGTGCACTCACCATTGTCGAACGTAATCTCGCCGTTGACGATGATCTTGTCGTATCCCTTGGCCCGCTGCACCCGACGCCACTCACCACCGGGCAGGTCGTGCTCAACGCCGCCGATCCAGGGAGGGTCGATGGCCAGTTCCTCCATGTCGTACACCAACACGTCGGCGGCCCTGCCCTCCTCCAGGGTGCCCCGGTCGCGGAACCCGGCCGCCTTGGCCGGCAGGTTCGAGAGCCGGAAATGGGCCTCCTCCAACGACACCGTGCCCTCATCGCGCACCAGCCAGGTGAGGAAGTCGGTGGTATAGGCACCGCCGGTGAAGAACTTGGTGTGGGCTCCCCCATCGGACACGCCGGGGATGGCGTAGGGGTTGTGCATCATCTCGGCCATGAACTCGGCATTGGAACCCCGGTCGGGGCCGAGGAACTCCACGTTGAGGTCCCCCTGCAACGACAGATCAAGCATGGTCTCGATCACGTTCTTGCCCTGCTCCTCGGCGATCTGGCCCACCGAACGGCCGACGTACTGCTGCATGTCGGCTTGGCGGTTGACCCCCTGGACAACCAGGTTCTTGGGGTTGCCGCCAACCCCGGCCTGGATCACCTGCAGTCGCCGGTCGGCCTCCTCGGCCTCGTCGATCAGGGCTTGACGCAGCTCCGGGTCCCGCATCTTCTCGATCTTCTCCTCCTTGGTTCCCGTGGTTACCGCCCGCCACGCCGGAGACGCGTCGTACAGGTTCCAGTGCTCCAAGGTGAAGGCGAACCCGGCCCGTCCGGTGGCGCACTGGGCGTAGATGGGCAAACCCTGGGCCCGGCACTTCTCAATCCAACGCAGGGGGCGACGATGAACCTCGGGGTCCTGACGGGCCGGAGCCACCACGTTGTGCAGAAGGGGGCGCTTGGCCACCGCCGCCAGCGCCTCGAGGAAGGCCAGATCGGCCCGGATGTCGCCGGTGCCCTGGGTGATCTGGATGAAACCTTCGTCACGCTCGGCCAGTACCTCGGCCAGGGCAAAGATGTCCTCGTCGTGCATGATGTCGGTCACCATGGGCGAGCCGTCGTAATCGGCCTGGACGCTGTCCGGCCCCAGACGCTGGATGGAGAATCCCGACAAACCGGCGTCCATGCCCTCGTGCAGCAGGCGTTGCATCTCCTTCTGCTCAGCGAGGCTGGCCCGCTCCCCCGCCTTGGCCTTCTCCAGCCCCATGACGTAGGTCATCAGCGATGCCGTTGGCATGTACTGGATGCAGTTCACGCCCTTGGCCTGACGCTCAAGGCTGTCGAGGTATTCCGGGATCGTCTCCCAATCCCATTCCATGCCCTGGCGCATCGACTCGTACGGGATGGCTTCGGTGCGGGTCATGGTGAGCATGGAACGATCGCGGAAGTCGGGCTTGACGGGGGCAAACCCGAACCCGCAGTTGCCCAACACCACGCTGGTCACCCCGTGGTAGCCGGAGATCGTGCACCACGGATCCCAGCGGATCTGGGCGTCATAGTGGGTGTGCAGATCAACAAAGCCGGGGGCCACAATCTTGCCCTTGGCATCGATCACCTGCTCGGCCGTCCCCTTGGCCCGACCTCCGATCCGGCTGATCAAACCATCCTTGATCCAGATGTCGCTGTCGTAGCGCGGCACCCGGGTGCCGTCAACGACGGTCCCCCCGGTGATGTGAATGTCGTAATCGGCCATAGTGGACGATCCCCCTTGTTAGCTGACAAAACGCTATCCAACTGGCTCGATCCCGTCAGATCCAATGGTGGGAACTAGCCTTGGCGCCATGGCTACCACTGGGCTCCGACACGCTGTTCTCTGGGTCAACGATCCTGTTACCTCGGCACGTTTCTACGAAAAGGCGCTCGGCCTTGAAGCGAAGGTGGAAGAGCCAAACGCGGTGTTCATGAGTTCCCCCGACACCGCAACCGACCACGACCTGGGCCTGTTCAAGGCCACCGGCGACGGCGCCCCAACCCGCCACGTCGGCCTCTACCACCTGGCCTGGGAGGTTGGCACCCTGGCCGACCTGGCCGCGGCCAAGGAACGGTTGGCTGCCATGGGAGCCCTGGTCGGGGAGAACAACCACGGAGTCAGTCGCAGTCTCTACTGCCAGGATCCCGACGGCATCGAGTTCGAGATCGTGTGGGAGGTGCCCGCCGAACTCCACGACGAGCACGCCCCGACGAACGTACCCCTCGACCTCGACGCCGACATCGCCCGCTGGGGCGCCGACCGGCTCAGCCATAGCGCCGCGGCCCAACGGGCCTGACCCCGGCGCCGGGGTCAGCTCAACGCAGCCAGGCTCAACAACTCGTCGTAGGCGGCAGCGCCCGACGGCTCGTTGCGCTGGGCCACCCGGAAGGCAATGACCTCGTCAGCCAGCCCCTCGTACTCGACGAGACGGGCCACACACTGCTCGGGGGTACCGGTGATGGTCATGGTGTCGATGACCTCGTCGGGTACCAGGGCCATGGCCGCCGACGTCTCCCCCCGCGGCATGAGTTCGGCCACCTGATCGGCAAACGAGGCGAACCCCAGTTGGCGGAGCTGAGAGTCGTAGTACGGGTGCGGCACCGGGTGGAAAAGTCCGACAACAGCCGCCGCCACCGCCCGCCGGGCCTGCTCCTCGTCACGGTTCACGCTGACCAGGGCTCCCATGGGAAACGCCAGTCCATCGGGATCGCGGCCAGCGGCACTAGCGGCGGCCCGAGCCCGGGGTCGTACCATCTCGGCCATGAAGGTGGTCGACGACATGATGCCGACCCCAACGCCGTCGGACGCCTCGCCAGCCAATGCAACCATGTTCGGGCCTGAGGCCGAAAGGTAGACGGGCACCCGGGGGCGAGTCGGGTCCCACGAGGCCCGCCAGCGGGTCTGGTGCTGCAGTCCCTGATGGCGCACCGCCTCCCCGGCCCGCCCGGCGGCCACCGCCCGCACCACGGTCAGGTAGTCACGCATCTTGGCCAGCGGCCGGGATGAGTCCCGCCCCATGTACCACTGGTTGAAGTGGGGGTTGCCGGTACCGACACCAAGCACAAAACGACCACCGCTCAATTCGTCGAGGTCGCGGGCCACCAGACCCGCCAGCCACGGGTCGCGGGCATAGGCGTTGACGACATAGGTACCAACCCGAACCTGTTCGGTGGCAGCAATCACCGCGGCGGCAGGAACCACGGCACTACGACCCGCCTCCACGGTGTACACCGAGGCGAACCCCGCCTCCTCGGCGCGGCGAGCCAGGGTGGTGATGGTGGCCAGTGAATCCTCGAATCCGAGCAGGAGACCCATGCGCATGGCCGCAGCGTAGTCCCGACCCCCCACCGGCCGACAGGTGGCGAACAGCTGGCCGGCAGGTGGCCGAAGCGGCGACTCAGGTGCGAGGCTGGGTCGATGCACGATGACGGCCCTTCGATCTGGTCAGGGCCGTACCTGGCTGTGACCATTGCCAATCTGACCATCGTGAGCCTTGCCGCCTTCGATGGGCTGGCCGTGATCGCCGCCCTACCCTCGATCGCTGCCGACCTGGGCCGGGTCTCGCTGCTGCCGTGGGTCATCACCGGCTACATCGGAGCCAGTGCGGTGGCCGTCATCGTCGCCGGGCCGGTGGTCGACGCCCTCGGTGCCCGTGCTGTGTTCCGTTTCAGCGGCGTCTGGTTCCTGGCCACCAGCGCCTTGGTGGCGGTGGCGCCGACCATGCCGGTGTTGTTGGCGGCCCGAGTGGCCCAGGGCCTGGGTGGCGGTCTGGTGATCGCGGTCGCCCTGTCGGCGGTCGGGCTGGTCTATCCCCCGCCACTGCGCCCCCGGGCCTTTGCCGCCAACTCCTCGGTCTGGGGAGTGATGGGGGTCGGGGGCCCGGCGATCGCCGCCACCCTGTTGGCCTTCAGCGGATGGCGCATGGTCTTCGTCGCCCAACTTCCCCTGGCCGTTCTAGCCCTGCTCATGGCCTGGAACGGCCTGCCCGACAAGGCAGGAGGGCCCCGCCGGGTTGTCACCGACTTCCGTGGCGTTGCCCTGCTGGGGGTCCTCGCCTTTGCCTCGCTGCTCGCCCTCGACCAGCTTCGAACCCGCCCGCTGCTGGCCGCGGTGTTCGCTCTAATCACGCTTCTTGTCGGCGTCGTCTATTGGCGATATAGCGGAAGCCAGCCCAACCCGGTGCTGGAACGACGCCATCTGACGCGCGCCCCGCTGCGCTGGATCCACCTAACCGTTGGCCTGGTCCTGGCCGCTGGCCTCGCGGCCGACAACTTCCTGCCCCTCTACCTTCAGATTACGCGGGGGCGATCACCGGCCTTCTCCGCCTTCTCGGTGGTGTTCCTGGCCGTGGGCTGGACGACGGCGTCGATCATCTACGCTCAGATCGCCGACTACTGGTCGGAGGCCAAGGCGATCATGCTGGGGGCGGCGATGATCGTCCCGGCACTGACACTGAGTGGGGCCACCATTGCCTTCAACGCCCCGTTGTGGGCCGTGTTCGGGGCATTCTTCGCTGTTGGTATGTCGATCGGCTTCGTCTCGACGGCGGGGTTGACCCTGATGCAGAACACCAGTGAAGAAGAGGAGATGGGACGGGTCAACGCCGCCCACCAGTTTCTGCGCACCCTGGCCATCACCTACGGCATTGCCATAGGAGGAGCCGTCCTGCTCTTCGTTGTTGATCGCCGGTTGGGCGACGTCGAGCAGGTCAGGGCCGTACTCGACGGCCAATCGGCGATCGAGAATCGGGAGCAGGCAGGCGAGGCCATCCGTTCCGGCCTGGTCTGGGCGACGGCAGCAGCGGCACTGCTCGGTCTTGGGGTGGTGGCCGCCGCGCTGTCGTTGCGTCGTTCGATGGCGACAGAACAGGTGGGGCAGACAACGAACCACCCGTAGATTGCTCCCCTACCTGATCTCACCTGTGTCGAGTGCACCGATCAATATTCCGCGTTCCAGACCACGCTGATGCCGGAGGAAGACCAGGACGTGGTACGCGAGCACCTCGACGGCTGCGCCAACTGTCGGCTGTTCTCTGAACAGCTCGGCGAGACCAGCACCCTGTTGGACCGGATGTCACGGCCCGAAGAGGTTCTGGCCCTGGATCCCGATGCCGACAGCGACGAGCTCTACTACCCCGACTTCTACCAAGGGGGGTGAGGACATTGGCCAGTTCATCGACTCGCCAAACGCATGGGGAACCACCAATCGCCTCACCCCCGAGGACGATCTCGAAACGACCGAGCTGTTTGGTGTGGCCGACGCCGCCATCGGCCAACTCCCACCCCCACTCGACGAGATAATCCAGCTGGTCGACATCGACAAGATGGCACTGCCTGTGGCCGCCGATGCTCTCGACATGAGCGTCGAAAGCACCACCGCGGCGCTCAACCAGGCCCGAATCCATGTCCGCACCACAATCGATCAGTACATGAACCAGTAACCGGACACTCGGTTCGCAGCGGGTCTCACATCAACAATTCGTCGCCCAGCGCCTCGGCCACCCGGGCCTCGTCCCAGCCGAGAAGTTGAGGGTAGACCTCGAAGTTGTGCTCCCCGAGATAGGGGCTGCCCGAATAGTCAAGGTCGAGTTCACGCGATCCGTCGGCCCGGTACCAACGGGCCGGATACCGCTCGGTGGTTTGGCTTCCAACCAGGGAGCTGTCGACGGTGCGCAGCCAGTCACGGTGGGCGAGCTGCGGATCGGCGCCGCTGAGGTGGGGGGCGTCGGCCACCAACCCCGCGGCCACGCCCAGGCCCTGCAGCCTCTCCACCACGTCCGCTGCGTCGTGGTCGGCGATCCAGGCGGCGAAGGTCTCACCCGGGTTCTCGAGGCCCAGCTCCGCACCGACGGGGGCCCACTGCTCCCCGTCCACCATGGTCACGGCCACCCAGGTGCCCTCGGCGGCGGGAAACACGTCGTTGACCAGGTAGGAGGCAAAGGGGTCGCGGTTGCCCTCGGACCGGGCTTCGCGGCCGGTGGCAAAGTAGTCGATGAGGGCGGGGCCGACGACGTGAGTGCCCACCTCAAGTTGGGAGATCTCGATGTGCTGCCCCTGGCCCGTTTGGTCGCGCTGGTTCAGAGCGGCCAACAAGGCGGCGGCCCCGGTCAGACCGGAGATGTGGTCGTTGTAGGCCACGCCGGGGCCACAGTCGGTCTCCCCTGGTGGGCCGGTGAGGGCGGTGAAGCCGCAGAGGGCGTGCACCGTGGGGGCATAGGTCACGAACTCCCGCCAGGGCCCATCATTGCCACAGCCGCTCATGGACATGGTGATGATCTTCGGATTCCATCGAGCCAGCTGCTCGGGTCCGGCTCCCCACGATTCCATGACCCCGGCGGAGAAGTTGTCGATCACAACGTCGGCCTGTTCAACCAAACCCCGGAGCACCTCAAGGGCGCCCTCATGTTTCATGGCCAACTGAACCGAGCGCTTGGAGCGGGCCCACATCAGATTGTAGGGGAAGGCGTTGTCGGCCGTCCCAGCCGATCGTTCATCGGTCTGGACACGGATCACATCGGCCCCCAGGTCAGCGAACAGCCGGGTGGCGAACGGACCGGCCAACACGTGGGTGAAATCGAGCACCCGAATGCCCTGGAGCGGCTTCGATCCCTCCTCCACCGCCCCGTCGGGGACCGCAGGGTCATGGGCCGGCCAGCGGTCGAGCACCTCCGACGGGGAGGCAGCTTCGACTGGGGCCGAGGGCTCGGGGCCGGGTGTGGCGGAGAACTGGGCCACCGGACCAGGCAACCGGATCGATTCGTGGCCCGGCACCGGACGGAAATAGCCGCGGTATTCGTGCTGGGGGCACTGGGCCACTTGAGGCACCGAGTAGGACTCGCCGAAGGGTACGTGCAGCGATTGGCCGGCCAGGAACAGCTCAGTGGCGTCGGATTGTAGGGCGGCCTCGTGCAGGGCCTGCATCATGGCCGGAACCAGGCCCAACAGTGTGGCCGCATCCGGCTCGTCGGGAACGTCCTGGGCCAGACCCCGCTCCTTGAGCCAGGCGATCAGACCGAGCAGGCCACCGGCAGCCGGGGAGATCATGCACGCTCCCCGCTCGCAGGGAACGACCTCGAAGGCCCGTACCCAGTGCAGCGAGCGTTGCCGGACGGCCACCGGGGCACCAAGGGGGGCCAGGACCTCGGGGTACCACCAGTACATCAGCAGATGTTCGCTCACCGAGATCAGCGCCTCATGTAACGACAGATCGATCCACGCCCCTTCACCGGTGGTGTTGGCCCGGTGCAGGCCGGCCAGGGCGGACACGGCAGCGTAGTGCCCGCCAACGGCCGCCGACTGGCGACCCCACAACACGACGGGACGGTCGACGTCGCCGGTAACCGACAGGTGACCGGACTGGGCCTGGGCCACCAGATCGGACGAGTGCCAGTCGGCCCGGGGGCCCGTCGCCCCGAACGGGGTGAGCGAAACCTGCACCAGTCGGGGATTGAGGGCGGCCAGGGCCTCGACCCCAAGGCCGAGTCGTTCGAGATGTCCGGGGGTGGTGTCTTCGATGAGGATGTCGGCCCGGGCCACCAGGGAGCGAAAGGTTTCGGCGTCACCCGCATCGTCGAGCACCAGGGGAAGGTGGTTGGTGTTGGCGTCGTACCACCACTGGAGCAGTCCGATGTCGGACGCAGGTTCCAGCGATGGCCCGACCTCGACACCGGGGGCAACCCGCACGACATCGGCCCCCATCTCGGCCAGGGCCTTGGCCCCGTAGCGTCCCTGGCCATCGGTCAGGTCAACGACGCGGACACCCGCCAGCGGCCCTGTTGTACTCATGGTCGGAACCTAGCAGTGACCGGTGTCACCAACCAGGGCGGTCGGCACTGCCGCCGACCAACTCTCAGAGACGACCGGCCAGGAACGTACAGAGCTGCCCGGTCATTGTCTTTGAGATCTCGTTGGGGCTCAGGACGGCGCCTTTGCGGAGCAAACTCTGGCGGGAGCTACCGAGTTGGCCGAACCACTCGTGACTCTCAGCGGTGAAGAACGGATCGGCCGTCGCCACGATGCGGGCCAGCTCCGGGTCTTCGGCTGCGGCCAGATCAAGGGTGCGGAAGGCAACGATGGCCAACAGGCTGGTGGAGCCGGTTTGCCAGCCGTAGCGGTCGTAGCCCTCGCCTCCTGGGGCGCGACTGGCATGGAACTCGAGCTGGAAATCGTTCGAACCGTCAATACCGAACTGGGGGTAGAGCTGGTTCAGGTTCTGGCCCCCCTCGGAGCCGCAGTAGTGGGCGTTCAGCACGAGGTACTTCAGTTCGGGCCACTTCGGGGCCAGAACTGTACGCTTGGCGATGCCGTCAGCGACGGCGGCCGACAGCTCGAATCCGAAAGCGATGTTGGCAAAACCGTAATCGCGTGCGGGCAGGTAGAGCCGCTTGGTCGAGATGGAATGATCCAAAGGGGACGGACGGGGCTGCCGTGGCAGCTCTGACAGGCCTGGTCGCTGGTGCTGAACACGGCGGAACCCGATGAGAAGTCGACCTGACGGAAACGCCACAAGCCCGTGGCGGGATCGAGTTCGGCCATCTCCGCAACCTCCCGCAGAGGGTCCGTTGGGCTGGAGCCTGCGGCCAGGATGAACCGGGCGTCGGTGCCGAACATGATGACCCGGGGATGTTGCAGGCCGGCTTGATGACGGGATCCGCTCGCCTCCATCAAGGAGTAGTTCTCACCCATCCATGGGGGAAGGGCGCTGAGCAGATCACGGACGTTGGTGATCTTCTGGTCGGTCACCAGCTTCTGGACCGACGCCACCGAGAGCCGGTCGCTGTTGTTGACCGGGAGCGTCCGGCCGGGCCGGTGACAATAGGGACGGGGGTGGGAGGGGCAGTGGTCGTTGTGGCCTTGCCGGGTGGGGTGGTGGCGGTCGTCTGATCGCCGGACCCATCGGTGCCGGTGGCCGCCGAGCCATCACCGAGACTGGGGGCGAGGGCGGGGAGATCGCTCAGCGGATCCAACCCGTCACCGGGGATCGAGCCCTCGGTGGGAACCGAGCCGTCGGCCGCCTGGGCCCAGTTGGCGATGATGGCACCCCCCGGAGGAAGGGTCGCCGTGGCGGTGTCGGCAGCGTCGACGCTTTGTGATCGATCCTTCTCGGCATCGCCCGAGGTTTCGAGAAGCCCCCCGGCGTTGTCGTTTCGGTCCGACGAGTAACCGGCCAACACCACCAGGGTCATCACGGCCAATAACAATGGAGCCAAAGGCACGCCCAGGACCCGACGCCGGGCCGGGTGTGATGTGAGTAGGGCTGCTATGTGTGCTCTCTGCCTGGATCAGATCGTCGGCCAAAGAACACCATCATCTGCCGCCGCAGGCACACCGCTGATGGCGGCATCTGTCGATCTGTGTTCTGGCCAGCCCTTAGGGCGAACTGTAGCACCCGGTGTCGACCCCGCAACCAGGGCCAGGATCCAGATTCGAGGGCCGACACGGGGCAACCAACTGAGCAATGGACTGAGCAATGACGTTGGCAACGGGATAGGACAGGCTGGACGAACTGGCCTAGCGCTGGACGGCACCACCAACGGCCTGAAAAGGTAGACCGGGGTCACGCGGACAACGCCACCTCGTCGACGACGCACAGCGAAGGAACCTGTATGAGATATGTCGCCCCCACCACGGTGGATGAGGCTCAATCGTTGCTGGCCGAGAACCCGGGCTCCCGGGTGTTCGCCGGGGCAACCGACCTCGTCCCCCAGATGCGTACCGGCCGCCCCGCCCCACCGGTCATGGTCGACCTGAAGCGGATCGAGCGGCTGATGTCGGTCAGCCACGACAACGGCGGGTGGACAATCGGAGCCGCCACCCCCACCTCGGACCTGACCCACAATGCGGAGTTCACGGCCATGTTCCCCGGCCTGTCCGAGGCGGCGGGCCTGATCGGCTCGGACCAGATCCAGAACCGTTCGAGCCTCGGCGGGAACCTGTGCAACGCCTCCCCCGCCGCTGACTCGGTTCCGGCCATGATCGTCAACAACGTTCAGGCCGTGATCGCCACCGGCAACGGCACCCGGACCGCTCCGGTGGCCGACATTCCCACCGGCCCCGGTCAGACCTCACTGGCCGAAGGTGAGATGGTGGTCGAGCTCACCGTCGACGACATCGCCCCCGGTACCGGCGACGCCTACCTGCGCATGATCCCCCGCAGCGAGATGGACATCGCCATCGTCGGTGCCGCCGTACGGCTCAGCGTCGACGGCGACCGCATCAGTGACGCCCGGGTGGCCCTGGGAGCGGTGGCCCCGACGGCGGTGTCGGTCCCCGACGCCGCTGCCGCCCTCAACGGAGCCACCCTTGACGGCGGCTCCATCCCCGACGACACCCTGGCCGCGGTGGCCGCTGCCGCCTCAGCCGCCTGCAACCCCATCGACGACATGCGAGGCACGATCGAGTACCGACGGCGGGTGGCCGGTGTCATGGCCAAACGTGCCGCCGTCATTGCCCTCGAACGCGCCCGGAACGGAGCCTGATCCATGCCACGTACCCACATCAACTGCACCGTCAACGGTGATGCCGTCGACTTCCTGGCCGACGACGCCACCTCACTGCTCGACGCCCTGCGCGACGAGCTCAGCCTCACCGGAGCCAAGGAGGGTTGCGCCACCGGCGACTGCGGCGCCTGTTCGATCCTGGTCGACGGGAAGGTCAACTGCGCCTGTTTGATGTTCGCTCCCGAAGCCGAGGGGCGCGACATCCTCACCGTGGAGGGCATCGCCGACGGCGACCATCTCCACCCCCTCCAGCAGACCTTCCTCGAGGGCGCGGCCCTGCAGTGCGGTATCTGCACCCCCGGGTTCCTAGTAGCGGCCAAGGCCCTGCTGGATGAGAACCCCGAACCGACCGAAACCGAAATCCGTTTCGCCCTGGCCGGCAACCTGTGCCGCTGCACGGGCTACGACAAGATCATCCGCTCGGTGCAGGAAGCCGCCGTGCAGCTCAAGGGAGCAACCACATGACCGCCACCGACGCCCCCAAATCCACCGACTACAAGTGGGTCGGCACCCGCCCCATCCGCCACGACGGCTACGACAAGGTCACCGGCAAAGCCCGCTTCGCCGCCGACCTGAACCTGCCGGGCCAACTCCGGGGAGCCTTCCTGCGCTCACCCCACGCCCACGCCCGGATCGTGTCCATCGACACCTCCGCCGCCGAGGCCATGCCGGGGGTGAAATCCGTCGTCACCGGGGCGGACTTCCCCGACCTCGACGCCAAGAACCCCGACCATGACGTGGCGGTCAACATCATTGCCCGCGACACCGTCTTCTACAACGGTCACGTGATCGCTGCGGTCGCCGCCACCACCCGGCCCGAGGCCGAGGCGGCAGCGGCTGCCATCGAGGTGGAGTACGAGCTGCTCCCGGCGGTGCTGACGATCGACGAATCGTTGGCCGAGGGTGCGCCCCTGGCCAACGCCAACAACCTCACAAAGTTCGTCAAGGGCGGCGAGCCCTCCAACCTTGCCACCGTCACCGACCTCGACCGGGGTGATGTGGAAGCAGCCTTCGCCGCCGCCGATGTGGTGGTGGAACATGAGTTCGACACCGCGGCCGTCCACCAGGGCTACATCGAACCCCACGGCTGTGTGGTCGATGTCGGCCCCGACGGCAAGGCCGACATCTGGGCCTCGTCGCAGGGCCATTTCCGGGTGCGGTCCATGACGGCGACCACCCTCGGTTGGGACACCGCCCGGGTCAAGGTCACCCCGGCCGAGATCGGTGGCGGGTTCGGGGGCAAGACGACCATCTACCTCGAACCGATTGCCGCTCGACTGTCAGAGAAGGCGGGACGACCGGTCAAGATCGTGATGACCAGGGCCGAGGTCATGCAGGCCACCGGCCCGGCGCCGTCCTCGCAGTCACGGGTCAAGATCGCCGCCACCAAAGATGGCGAGCTGACCGCCATGGACGCCTCCTTCGCCTACGGGGTCGGAGCCTTCAGCAGCATGGCAGGCCTGATCGGAGCCATGTCGGTTGCGTCGTACAAGTTCCCCAACCTGAAGTTGCACGCCGTCGGGGCGTTGACCAACACCCCCAAGTCCGCCGCGTACCGGGCGCCCTCGGCCCCCCACGCCTCGTTCGCCATCGAGTCGGTGGTCGACGAGATCGCCCAGAAGCTCGACATGGATCCGATCGAGATCCGCCTCAAGAACGCGGTGGTCGAAGGCGACCCCACGTCGATGGGTATGCCGCAGCCCAAGGTCGGGTTCGTGGAATGCCTTGAAGCCCTGCGCGACTCAGAGCACTATCAGTCGCCGGTTCCCGAGGGTGCAGCCCGCGGGATCGGTACCGGTTTCTGGTTCAACATCGGCGAGCAGTCGAGCGCCACGGTGAACCTCAATGAGAACGGCACGGCCACCGTCATCACCGGTAGCCCCGATATCGGCGGCAGCCGGGCGTCAATGGCGCTGATGGCGGCTGAGGAACTCGGTATCGACGTGTACAGCATCACTCCGGTGGTGGCCGACACCGAGGCGGTCGGCTTCACCGACGTGACCGAGGGAAGCAGAGCCACCTTCGCCACCGGCATGGCCGTGGTCAACGCCTGCCGTGAGCTTGTCGAGGAGCTCCGGGCCCGGGCGGCCAAGATGATGAAGGTCGACGTCGAGGCCGTTTCGTGGGTCGACGGGTCGGCCGTGGCCGAGGGTCAGGACCCCATCTCCCTCGCCGCCATCACGGCCAAGGCCAAGAGCACCGGTGGCCCCCTCAACGCCACCGGATCGCTCAATGCTGCCGGGGCCGGGCCGTCGTTCGCCGTGCACTGCTGCGACCTGAAGGTCGATGAGGAGACGGGCCATGTTGACATTCTGCGCTACACCGCGGTGCAGGATGCCGGCACCGCCATCCATCCGTCCTATGTCGAAGGGCAGATGCAGGGTGGTTCGGTGCAGGGAATCGGCTGGGCCCTCAACGAGGAGTACGTCTTCAACGACGACGGTGTCATGGTGAACGCCGGCTTCTTGGACTACCGGATTCCGGTGGCGTCTGACCTGCCAATGGTTGAGACGATTATCGTCGAGGTGCCGAACCCCAGTCACCCCTACGGAGTGCGCGGCGTTGGCGAGACCGGCATCGTGCCTCCCATGGCCACCGTCGGCAACGCCATCCAGCGGGCCACGGGGACGCGCATGACGTCACTGCCCATGTCACCCCCCAAGATCCTGGCGGCTCTCGACAACGAAGGCTGAGCGATCCGGCGCCCGCGGCTGAACTAGCCGCGGGCGTCGTCGCGGATGACCTGAGCTCCGGCGGGGTCGACGGGCATCCCGTGGACCCACTGGTTGTGGGCGTGGCCGACGTGCTGGAGCCCGAACGCCGATTGCAGGGCGACGGGGAAACCCATGGCGTCGACCGACTGGTTGACCGACATCTTGGCCAACTTCAGGCCCATGCTGGGTCGGGAGGCAATGCGGGTGGCGAGAGCGAGGGTCTCAGCTTCGAGCTGCTCGCGGGGCACGACCCGGTTGACCATACCGATGGCCTGGGCCTCGGCCGCCCCCATCGCCTCACCGGTGAATAGCAGTTCCTTGGCCCGGCGGGCCCCGAGTTCAAAGGCGTGGGCGAAGTACTCAACCCCGTTGACGCCAAAGGCCACCACGGGATCGGAGAAGCTGGCGTCCTCAGACGCCACCACCAGATCGCAGGGCCACATCAACATCAAACCACCGGCGATCACCTTGCCGTGGACCTGGGCGATCGTTGGCTTGGGCAGTGCCCGCCAGCGGTTGCAGAAGCCGAGGTAGATCTCTTCCTCCCGGGCCATCATGCCCTCATCACCGGGCTTGTCGAAGCCGCCCACGGGGCCGACGGGGTTGAACTCGTCGAAGGTGGCTTTATCCCTCAGGTCGTGACCGGAGGAGAAGTGTTTGCCGTTGGCCCCCAGGATGATGACCTTCACCTCGTTGTCGGCCACGGCAACATCAAACGCCGAGTTCAACTCATAGAGCAGCCGCTTGTCCTGGGCGTTTGCCACCTCAGGACGGTTGAGCATGATCCGGGCCACCGCCGGAGCCGCCATCTCGTAGGTGATCGTCTGGTAGTCGCCTTCGTTGCTCATCAGGCCAACGTAGTATGGCAGGCCGATTCGTTCCCGTTGGTGGAGACGGTGTCGTTGCTGGTCAGCCGAGCCCGCCCAATGCCGAGATCGGGACGAACCAGTGCTCCTGATAGGGGACGACGCGGTCTCCAAGGTAGAAGACGTAGGTCCGAACCGGACGGTCGGGCCGCTCGTAGCGTTGACAAAATGACGCCAGCCCTCTGGTATGAGCAGGAAGGGGCTGCGAGGACATCTTCACTTCAATGGCGACGATGCCACCATCGGGATGAACGAGGACGATGTCAACCTCGGCCCGGTCCCGGTAGCGCCAGAACACGAACTCGATCGTGGCCTCCCGCGACGACCACGATGCCTGGGCCCGCAACTCGTTCAGTACGAACGTCTCGACCAGAGACCCAAGGTCCTCGGCGGGGACATCAAGCCGCCCGATGACCGAACCAACACCGGTGTCAAAACTGATCAGGCGGGCTCGCCGTAGCTCCCCGCCCCCGGCCAGCGAGAGCGTCCGAACCGCCCAGGGTGTCCCGCCGGAGCCGAGATGACCCGGCAAGCAGAAATCGGCCCGGCGTGGGGCGGTGATCGACGGCCCGCTTCACTGCGGGCAGCAGACTGGGTAGCAGCTGTGCTTCTCGTCGATGACAGAGCCATTTGGGAGCGATGCCAACCAGCCATCCGGGTCGGCCCGAGCAATGTCCAGTTCTCGGTCCATGACGACGTAGCGCCCGGTTAGCGTTCCATCGTCGAGCAGGGTTTGAGCCAGGGTCGTCTTGCCGACGGCTCGCGCTCCTTCGACCACAACAACGGGATGTTGAGCGAGCAGGCCTCGCAAACGAGGCTCTACGCCCCGGGAGAGAAGGGCGGACATGACAAGAAAGCTATCGTTCTAGTGGTTTTTTCCACTAGAACTTGGCCCAACTGCCGGGCGGGCGGGTTTTGTGTTTGAGTAATGCCATGACG
>Ga0316190_10000403_pt1 | contig 29322 bp, 21 predicted proteins | sample Eddworburrow2_MG_FD_204929 | JGI IMG/M metagenome (GOLD analysis project Ga0316190, IMG submission 204929) | Coastal sediment microbial communities from Maine, United States - Eddy worm burrow 2 | ecosystem: Environmental > Aquatic > Marine > Coastal > Sediment | place: USA: Maine | collected... | reverse complement strand
CTGGGCAGGATCACCGTCCCCAGCGCTACACCAAGAATGCCCAGCGGAAACTCCATCAGCCGGTCAGAGTAGTAGAGCCAGGAGATACTACCCGCTGTCAGTAACGAAGCTATCAGCGTATCCAGCAAGAGATTGATCTGCCCGACCGAAACACCAAACAGCGCAGGCACCATCAGTTTACCAACCCGGCGCACGCCCTCATCCTTGGGGGCAATCTGTGGCCTGGGCAACAGGCGCAGTTTATTCAGAAACGGTATCTGGAAGACAAACTGAATGATACCCGCCATCAACACGCCCCAGGCCAACGCCATGATCGGCGTATCCATCTGTGGAGAGAGCCACAGCGCACAACTGATCATTGAGATATTCAGCAGCACCGGGGTAAAAGCAGGCACTCCAAAACGGTTGTGGGCATTGAGGATGCCACCGGCAAAGGCCACCAGTGAGATAAAAAAGAGATAGGGGAAGGTCAGCCGCAACATGTCGACTGCAAGATTAAATGACTCGCCTTTGGCAATAAATCCGGGTGCAAAGATAGTGACCAGCACCGGCGCACCGAGCACACCCAACACGGTCACACAAAACAAGCCGGCACCCAAGGTGCCCGCCATGCGATCCACAAAGCCCTTCAGCTCTTCAAAAGAGCGTTTTGCCCGGTACTCCGACAACACCGGCACAAAGGCGACAGAGAATGCCCCTTCCGCAAACAGCCGTCGCATAAAGTTGGGGATTTTGAAGGCGACAAAGAAGGCATCCGTGCTGGCACTGGCACCAAAGACATGCGCAAAGACCAGATCACGCACCAGTCCCAATATGCGCGATAACAGAGTGTTGCTACCAACCGTTGCAATTGATTTGATCAGCGAAGCCAGTTGTTTTTCCTCAATACATTAGAGATGTGATTTTTCAGGATTATACGTTGTCCAAAGCACCGAGTAACGAGCGTTCCCTTAAATGAGAACCTTTACCTCAACCAAATCCAAATACTCTTTTTGCCAAAGAGCCAAACCGACCCGATATTTCAGCTAGACACTTTATTCAAAGAGAGCACCAATAGATATGCTGTTAACTCCCCCCCCCCTGGAATCTGCTCTATTGAATTTCAATAAATTCCAGATATTCACTGACTTTAGCGCTTTGAAACAGACCCACCAGCGGTGCATTTCCTGATATGCCCAGCAGACTCGAAACATAAGTTATTAAGAATATGCTAAAGTTTTTATATTAGAGCTCGCTAACGTAGCTAATCACTTACAATCTGCGCTGAAATAAGCACTTGATACTGATTTATCCATTCAGGTTATACCAGAATGTAAATCCAGTAGCTCCACAATACTAAATACATGGAGATTTGAAGAGGCGCTGGTACTCAATAAGATAAGGTAAAAGATGAAGTTATTGTCGCTGAAGACTAAAACCGGCACAGGGATTATTGCCAACCCCCTATTAACCACAAGCCCTGAAGGCAACACAGATAGCCCGCCATACTTCAGCGCTATACCCACACAGACCTCTAATCCATACCGCATTACTTTAAGTGCATAGGTGCACAGTTAATGCCATATCTTCGAAGTAAATATCTAGAAACAGAGCAGCTCCTGGCTAGCTTTATCCTCCCAAGGAGGTATCAAATATGTCATTAACCATCAAAGCAAAACTCTATCTGTTAGGCGGTCTTGTCGCGCTGGCCATGGTCTTTATGGGGCTGTTCCAACTCTACTCCACACATGAGGTTAGCAACGCGAATCAGGTACTCCAAAAAGTCACTGAAATAGAGCGGGACATGCTCATGCTGCGCCGTAATGAAAAGGATTTCCTGGCCCGAAAGGATCTCAAATATGCAGGCCAGTTTGATAACCACATGAGCGCACTGCAAACAAAGGTAGATCAACTAGCCAGCCAGCTTGGAGATCTAGCGTTAGATATGGCTCAGGCAGATATGTTGAGCACTGACCTCTCCGAATACCAGGCCCACTTCCTTCACGTATTGAGAACCCAGAAGAGGATAGGTCTAAACCCCAAGGATGGTCTTTATGGCGCATTGCGTAAGGCCGTGCATAGTGCAGAAGAGTCCATCAAAGCGCTGGAAGATAATCGCCTGCTGGCAGATACACTCATGCTACGACGTCGGGAAAAGGATTTTATGCTGCGCAACGATCTCAAATATTTAGGCAAGTTTGATAAGGATATAGGCATCTTTTCGCAACACCTGGCTGCCAGCAATATTCCCGCCAGCACCCATCAGGTCATTACCCAGCACATGGATCAGTATCAGGCCGACTTCCATGCCTTGGTACAGGCCAGTAAAGAGCTGGGGCTGACCCCTAAGGATGGCCACATGGGTGAGATGCGCGGCGCGGTGCACAAGACCGAAGCACAGCTCGCCCAGCTGGTAGAAGCAGTCAACTCGGCTATCAAAGCACGCACACAAATGCTCACCAATATCACCATTGCTATTTCCATACTGATCATTCTATTGACGCTTGGCACCATCTTTCTAATCCAGCAGAGCATTAGCCGACGAGCCAAAACCCTGGCTGACCTCATGCAACAGGCCCAAACCAACAAGAACCTCAGCCTGCGTGCCACGCTACAGGGTCAGGATGAGCTCACCTCCATGGGCAACAGCTTTAATCAGATGATGGAGGTCTTCGAGGATGTGGTGAGACAGGTAACGGAAGCAGCCTCAAAAGTGATCCACACCTCGGATGATCTCTCTATCACCACCGAAAATACCTGCCAATCAGTAACGCATCAGCAGTCCATGACGGAGCAGGTCGCTACGGCCATGACTGAAATGGCCGCCACGGTACAGGAAGTAGCCAAACACTCCGCCGAAGCCGCCAAGGTATCCCAGGTGGCTGACGCGGAAGCTGCAAAAGGTCGGGGCGTTGTAAATCAGACCATCATCGGTATCCAGCAATTGGCCCAGGAAGTAGAGAATACCGCCAACGCACTTAGTGAGCTGGAAAAAGAGAGCAACAATATCGGAACCGTGCTAACCGTAATTCAGGGCATTGCAGAGCAGACCAACCTGCTGGCTCTAAATGCCGCTATTGAGGCAGCCCGTGCCGGAGAATCCGGGCGTGGCTTTGCGGTAGTGGCAGATGAAGTGCGCTCCTTGGCTCAACGCAGCCATACATCTACCCAAGAGATCCAGACTATTATCGATCGCCTGCAATCAGGCGCACAGATGGCCGTAAAGGCCATGAACCAGGGGCGCAGCCAAGCTCAGGTGCGGGTAGAGGAGGCAGAGGCCGCTGGTGTCTCTCTGGATGCCATTACCAACGCAGTGACCGCCATCAGCGATATGAATATCCAGATCGCCAGTGCCGTCGAAGAACAGTCAGTGGTAGCCGAGGAGATAAGTGCCACCGTGGTCAACATTGCCGGAATTTCCAATGAGGCTGTAGATGCATCTCACAAAACCACTGAGACCGGCAGTGATCTGGCTGGCCTGGCTATGCAGTTACAGCAAACAGTGGGGCAGTTCCAATTAGCCAGCGGAGGGGCAGTACTGGATCTGTCCAAGGCAAAGAAAGATGGCTCATCGCGTCTGGACGACACGTCTAAGAGCTTTTTTGGACGGTAAGGAGGCACTTTCCATTGAACAAGCGGTCTCCCATGAACACTGCATTTGGGGTAAGTGGTATTACAGCGAAGGCCTTCAGAAATATGGCCACATCCATGAGATGAAAGAGATGGAAAAACCCCATACAGAGCTGCATCACATGATCAAGGAGATCATAAACCTCAAAGAGCAAGGCAACTTCCAGCGAGCAGAAGCCATATATATTCAGCTCCCGGCCCTGTCTGAGAAGATAATCCGCCTGCTGGATGCGGTAGAGAGGAAAGCAAGCCAATAACGCTATCGGCACCTTCAGAAAAAACAAAGGCATTTTCTGTTTGACAAACAACCCAACTTTCAGCAGAATACGCGGCCTTTCACCTCGGCATATTTTCTAGGAGACCGAAGTTGGCTAATTCAGCACAAGCACGCAAGCGCGCCCGTCAGGCGGAAACGCACCGTCAACATAACGCAGGCCGTCGCAGCATGATGCGCACCTACATCAAGAAAGTTCTTAGCGCTGTCGAAGCAGGCAACAAAGAGAACGCACAGACAGCCTATAATGAAGCAGTTCCTGTGATTGATCGCGCAGCCAACAATGGCCTGATCCACAAGAACAAGGCAGCTCGCTACAAGAGCCGCCTGAATGTGCAGGTCAAAGCGCTATAAACACGCGTTTCTGAACAGCATTTAATAAAAAACCGGCGAAAGCCGGTTTTTTATTGCCTGCGATAATTCTGAACAGTTACACCAGAACCAGGTTGTCTCTGTGGATTAACTCCTCCTCATCCACATAACCCAGTATCTCCTGAATAGCACTGCTGGGCTGCCCCATAATGCGCCTGGCCTCTTGGGCGTTATAGTTCACCAGCCCACGCGCCACCTCCCTGCCGCGCTCATCCACACAGGAGACCACCTCCCCCCGGACAAAACTACCATCAACCGCTTTTACACCCACAGCCAGCAGACTTCGGCCAGAGTTGCGCAACACCTTTACCGCCCCAGCATCCAGAGTCAGCTTGCCCTGCACCTGCAGATGCCCAGCCAACCAGCGCTTTCTCGCCGCATCCGGTTCCTGATTTGAAATCAAGAACGTACCAATCTTCTCACCCTCTGCAATCCGAGTCAGAACCTGCTTGCCTGCACCCGGGGCAATGATGGTTGCAGCACCCGAACGGGCAGCCAGCCGCGACGCACGCAGCTTGGTCACCATGCCACCCCGACCAAGCCCAGTGCAGGAGCCGCCGGCAAATTTATCCAACTCTGGATTATCCACTCGGCTTTCACTGATCAATTTAGCATCGGGATTGGAACGCGGATCACTATCAAAAAGACCATCCTGATCCGTCAGTAATAGCAGCAGATCAGCCTCGACCAAATTGGCCACCATCGCAGCCAGGGTGTCGTTATCGCCAAAGCGCAGCTCATCATTGGCGACCGTGTCATTCTCATTAACAACAGGAACTACGCCCAACTCCAGCAGTGTTCGAAGCGTACTACGTGCATTGAGATAGCGCCGCCGATTGGTGAGATCATCATGCGTCAGCAAAACCTGAGCCGTGTGCAGCCCATGCTTTTGAAAACATGCCTCATAGGCCTGCACCAATCCCATCTGGCCAATTGCAGCAGCAGCCTGCAGGCCATGAATGGTATCGGGTCGCTGACTCCACCCCATGCGGCTCATCCCTTCTGCCACCGCACCAGAGGAGACCAGAACCAACTCTTTTCCTTGCGCAACCCAGGCTGCCATCTGCTCAACCCAGGAAGCCAGCGCCACCTGATCCAACCCCTTACCATCACCCGTCAGCAATGCGCTGCCAATCTTGACAACCCAACGTCTGTTTGAGGAAATTTGGTCTCGGGAGATCATCTCAATACACCATCTACTTTAATTCTAATATTGTAACTGTTCAGATTGCCTCTGTGCGGCTCCAGGACAAGGCGGAAAATGTGAGTTTACAAATGTAAATGATCATTTTTCAACGCAGGCATGGAGCCGCACAGGGGTGAGCTGAATAGTTGCTTACTTGGTTGGATCCCATGGCTCATCTTCATCCTCAGGCTCAACATTCTCAGCAGCCTTAAGCGCATCAAGATAATCCATTAACGCATAGACCAGCTCCTGAGTACCATCTCCATTCAATGCCGAGATGGCAAAGACTGGGCCATCCCAGCCGAGAGATTCCAGCAACTGCTGCTGTCGCTGTTCAAACTCATCTTCATCCATCAGATCTTTTTTATTCAACACCAGCCAGCGCTCACGCTGAGCCAGATCACCGCCAAACTGCTCCACCTCGCTGATGATACGACGTACGTCCTCAGCTGGATCGGTTGACTCATCAATTGGCGTCATATCCACTAGGTGCAGCAACAGACGGGTACGCGCAAGATGCTTTAGAAACTGAATACCAAGCCCTGCGCCTTCTGCTGCACCCTCAATCACACCGGGAATATCTGCAATCACAAAGCTGTGGTCGGTACTCACGCGCACCACGCCAAGATTGGGATAGAGCGTGGTAAATGGATAATCCGCCACCTTGGGGGTTGCATGAGACACCTTGCGAATCAGGCTGGACTTACCGGCATTGGGCATTCCCAGCAGACCGACATCTGCCAGCAGGATCAATTCCAAGTGCAGCTGCCGCTTCTCACCTTCTGTGCCTTTTGTCGCTTGTCTTGGCGCACGATTGGTACTGCTTTTAAAGCGCGTATTGCCAATGCCGTGAAACCCACCTTTAGCAACCAGCAGCTTCTGGCCATGCTCTAGCAGCTCACCAATCCCTTCTTCCGTCTCTTTATCCCAAACCCGCGTTCCCACCGGAACCCGCACGTAGATATCCTCGCCACTACGCCCACTACAGTTGCGCCCCATACCATTCTGGCCACGCTCTGCGCGATGAGTACGATGATGGCGAAAATCAACCAGTGTATTCAATCCAGAGTCAGCTATTAGAAAGACATCTCCACCATCTCCACCATCTCCACCATCCGGACCGCCTTTGGGAATATACTTCTCACGGCGAAAGCTGACGCAGCCATTACCGCCATCACCGGCATCAACTCGGATACTTGCTTCATCGACGAATTTCATTGGATATAGTTTCTAGTAGTGAATTGGGAATAAAAAAAGCCCCGTCGATTGACGAGGCCTTCTTTGATCCTAAAAACCGGAAGACCGATCAATCAGTGACTACACTGACGTACTTACGGTTCTTGGGGCCTTTTACTTCAAACAGCACCTTTCCATCGGCCTTGGCAAACAGGGTGTGATCTCGACCACAGCCCACGTTGGCGCCATCATGAAATTTGGTGCCGCGCTGACGAATGATGATAGCGCCAGCTTTAATATCCTGGCCGCCGTAAACCTTTACGCCAAGGCGTTTTGACTCTGAATCGCGACCGTTACGTGTACTACCACCTGCTTTCTTATGTGCCATGACTCAACCCCTTAGCTTGCGCTGATTCCAGTAATCTCAAGCTCGGTGTACCACTGGCGGTGGCCCTGACGCTTCATGTGATGCTTGCGTCGACGAAACTTGATGATCTTTACTTTTTTAGCCCGACCGTGGGATTTAATGGTAGCCGTTACCTTGCCACCCTCCACGTAAGGAGCTCCAACCTTGATATCTTCACCATCGGCGAGCATCAACACTTTATCGAGTTCCACGCTGGCACCCTCGTCGGCTCCAAGTTTCTCGACCTTTAAGGTGTCGCCTTGGGAAACCCGGTACTGCTTGCCACCGGTTTGAATTACGGCATACATACCCAATATCTCCGTAGAAAATCTATGTGTGTCGACAGAAAATGAAAGTAGCCGACGAAAGAGGCGGGATTTTACATATCCCTTGCGGATAGGTCAATCAAAATCCATGCCTTAAAATATACTCAATATTGACATTCATCCTTGACACAACAATAGCGCCCTCCTAGCATGCGAGTGCATTTTTCGCTTCCACCACATTTATTATAGAGTTTCCATGGATATAGCTGCCATCCGCGAGTTAATCGCAGACGACTTGACTGCGGTCGACAAAGTCATTCTTAAACGCCTGAAATCAGACGTTGTGCTAATCAACCAGATCGGCGCTCATATCGTCTACAGCGGCGGCAAGCGCATGCGCCCATTGATCGTGCTGCTGGCCGCTCGGGCCTTTGGCTACAAGGGTGACGATCATATCGACCTCGCTGCTGTCGTCGAATTCATTCACACCGCCACACTCCTGCACGACGATGTGGTAGATGCATCAGACAAGCGCCGAAACAGAGACACTGCCAATGCACTCTGGGGCAACTCTGCCAGCGTGCTATCCGGAGATTTTCTCTACTCCCGCTCATTCGAGATGATGGTCGACGTCGGTATTCTACGCGTACTGGATATCCTCTCACACGCCTCCAACCAGATTGCAGAGGGCGAGGTTCTACAGCTACTCAACTGCAACAACCCGGAGACGACTGAAGAGGAGTACATGAAGGTCATCTATCGTAAAACCGCCACCCTCTTTGAGGCTGGTGCAAAACTGGGGGTTGTATTAGTCGACGGGACAGCTGACGAAGAGGCTGCCATGGCCGATTATGGTCGCCACCTTGGCACCGCCTTCCAGCTGATTGATGATGTTATGGACTACAGCTCATCCAGCGAAGAGATGGGTAAAAACGTTGGCGATGATCTGGCCGAGGGTAAACCCACACTGCCACTCATTCGCGCCATGGAACAAGGAACCCCTGAACAGAAAAAACTTATCCAAGACGCCATTGAAAATGGTGGTCTAGAGCAGATAGACGCCGTAACCGAAGCCATTAAATCTACCGATGCGATAGAGTACACCGCTGCAGCCGCTGAACGCGAAGCCGACAAGGCCAAAGCAGCTCTTGAAATTCTACCCGCCTCTCCTTATCGGGATGCCCTGGCCTCCTTGGTTGACCTATCAGTTAAACGTTCAAGCTGATCGATAAAGAGCCGGGGGGCAGCTCAACCCGGTAGGGCACTACCTGCAGGAGACAGGGCACGGCCTATAATCCCCATCATCTTGTAGGCCAGCAGTGCAGCCGAAAATTCATAGGCATGAAAGCCCTTGATAGGTGCAAACTCCATTAGATCGAAGCCGACCACTCTGCGTTGACACGCAACTGATTCAAACAGCGATAAGGTTTGATACCAGCCCAGCCCACCTGGCACGGGGGTACCTGTGGAAGGAAATACCGAGGGGTCGATGCCATCAATATCCAGGGTGAAGAAAACATTAGCGGGGAAATCATCTGGCAGTTCAATTTGCTGGATATTGCCCGGCACTAGGATCCCCGCATCCAGATGATGCACCTTATGAGCCTTACGGGTTGCAATCTCTTCCTCACAGAAGGCGCGTACACCCAGCTGAAACAGCGGAATATCAAGATCAACAACACGCTTCATCACTGAGGCATGGCTGTAGGGATTACCCTCATAGGCTTCGCGCAGATCAGCATGGGCATCGATCTGCACCACGCCGATATCAGTGATTCCAGCCTCAAGCAGCCCTTTGATAACGCCATAGGTCACACTGTGTTCACCACCCAGCGCGATGGGAAAACCTCCCTGCTCAATGATCTTTTTGGTGGCCGCAGCAATATTCTGCATCACCTGCTCTGCTGGCGCATCCGCCTCAACTGGAGGACAGGTATAGATGCCATGCTTGCAGGGGGTGCCTTTTCCATCCCAGGTCTCCAACTGCCAGGAGGCGCCAAGAATCGCTGCAGGGCCTAAAGCCGTTCCGCCAGCATAGGAGACAGAGGCCTCATAAGGGACAGGTAAAATATGAAAAAAAGCATCTTCAGGTTGAGGATGTTTGAACTCAGAACCCAGAAATACGGGGTAGCCGGGGGCCGCCAGTTGATCAAACTCATCCATACCATGGTTGCTCATGAAAGACGGTTCTTGAAATCTTCGTAGCCAAAACGGCGCACCACTCTCAAGGTATCGCGCTCTGAATCCCAGATGGCGATGGCGGGCAGATTGACGCCATTGAAGGTGGTGGTCTTGACCATGGTGTAGTGCGACATGTCATCAAACGCCAGCCGCTGGCCAATTTCCAATGGCTGATCAAAACTGTAGTCACCCATCACATCTCCCGCCAGACAGGTTGGCCCACCCAGACGGTAACTGTGCGGCTTCTCCTCCGGTGCTCCAGCGTGGAAGATCTCAGCACGGTAGGGCATCTCCAGAGTATCCGGCATATGGCAGGCGGCTGATGAATCGAGAATAGCCAGATCCACATCATTGTGGATCAGATCCAAAACCTCTGTCACCAGGATGCCGGTGTGAATGGCAACGGCCTCTCCCGGCTCCAGATAGACCTGCACCTGATACTGCTCTGAAAAACGTTTAATGCACTCAATCAGCGCATCCACTTGATAGTCGTCACGGGTGATGTGATGACCGCCACCAAAGTTGACCCACTCCATCTGCGGCAACAACTCACCGAACTGTTGCTCGATCACATCCAGCGTACGCTCCAACGGTGGAAAGCCTTGCTCACACAGGGTATGGAAATGCAGACCTGTAATCCCACTCAGATCCTTCCCCTCAAATTCAGTGGCAGGGATACCCAGTCGGGAGCCTGGCGAGCAGGGGTCATAGATCGGTGTAGCGCCCTCTGAATACAGCGGATTGACGCGCAGACCAAACTGTAACCTCGGGTGTTGCGCCTTAGCCTTTTGGATCAAGGGTTGAAAGCGCTGCCACTGGTTGAAGGAGTTGAATACCACATGGTTGGAGATATTTAATATTTTCCGCAGATCCTGTTCGGTATAAGCCGCTGAGTAGGTGTGTAGTTCACCACCAAACTCCTCACGTCCCAGATAAGCCTCATGCAACCCACTGGCGCAGGTGCCCTTAAGATAATGGCTAATCAGCGGTGCCAAGCTAAACATTGAAAAGGCTTTAAGCGCCATCAAAATCTTTGCACCGGACTCTTGCTGCACCCGATCAAGTATCTTTAGATTGCGCCTTATCACTGCCTTGTCCACCACAAAGCAGGGGGACGGGACAGACGAAAGGTCGAAGTTATAAAAGGTTGTGCTTTTAATCACTTTTGCTATTTCAAATTAAAACCTGGCTCTTCGATAACTGTCCAAGGTAGCCCATGTTGATTCATGTCCTGCATGAAAGGGTCAGGATCAAGCTGTTCCATATTCCAGACACCTGGCTGCATCCATTTCCTCTCCAGCATCATTTTGGCACCGATCATGGCCGGCACACCGGTAGTGTAGGAGATAGCCTGTGACTGCACCTCCTGATAGCACTCTTGATGATCACAGATATTGTAAAGATAGACCGTCTTCTCTTTGCCATCTTTCAAGCCGCGCACCACACAGCCAATGCAGGTTTTGCCTTTTGTACGCGGCCCCAAGGTAGAAGGATCGGGCAGCAGTGCTTTAAGAAATTGGATCGGTACAATCTGCTGGCCTTGATACTCGATAGGCTCAATGCCGGTCATGCCAACATTGCCCAGTACCTCCAGATGCTTCAGATAATTATCGGAGAAGCTCATCCAGAACTGAGCCTTTTTGATGGTGGGAAAGTGCTTGGTCAGCGACTCCAACTCTTCATGATACATGCGGTAGATGTCAAAGCTGCCAACACCCTCCGGGCAGGTAAAACTCTGCTTCAATGACATAGCTGGAGTGGTGACAAACTCACCATTCTCCCAGTGGCGACACTCGGCCGTCACCTCACGAATATTGATCTCAGGATTGAAGTTGGTGGCGAAGGGATAGCCGTGATCACCGCCATTCACATCAATAATATCGAGAGTGTGGATCTCATCAAAATAATGTTTGGCAATATAGGCAGTAAACATATTCGTTGCGCCGGGATCAAAACCCGAACCCAGCAGCGCCATTAGACCCGCCTTCTCAAACCGTTCCTGATAGGCCCACTGCCACTTATACTCAAACTTGGCGGTGTCGAGTGGCTCGTAGTTGGCGGTATCCAGATAGTTCACGCCGGTCTCCAGGCAAGCATCCATGATGGTCAGATCCTGATACGGCAGAGCGACATTGATTACCAATTCAGGTTTGATGCGGCTAATCAACGCCACCAGCTCAGATACGTTGTCAGCATCGACCTGCGCCGTCTCAATCGGGGTGCTAAGTTGCGCAGCGATCTTTTTGCACTTGGCTTCGGTGCGGCTCGCCAGCACAATCTCAGAAAAAACCTCCGGCAGCTGCGCACACTTGTGTGTAACCACCTGGCCTACGCCACCTGCGCCTATGATGAGTACCTTTGCCATAATCTAATCCTCACTCCTCTTTTTCGTAGTAGGTATAGCCTTGCATACTGGCATTGAATGTTTTGATCATCTGCTGCCGATCACGGGCAGTGATGCGACCTTCTTTGACCGCCCGCTCAGCAGTATTACGGTAGCGCAGCTGCATCTCTTTAGGGTGATATTCCACATAGCTCAGAACATCGGCAATGGTATCGCCGTGGATCTCTTTAGCAAAGTCAAAGCTGCCATCGCTATTAAGGCGCACACTGACCACATTGGTATCGCCAAACAGGTTATGCAGATCTCCCAGTGTCTCCTGATAAGCGCCCACCAGAAAGACGCCCAGGTAATACTCCTCTCCATCCTTGAGTTCATGCAGCGGCAGCGTTTGCGCTACCTGATGTCCATCAGCGATGAAACGATCAATTTTGCCATCACAATCACAGGTGATATCGGCCAACACCGCCTGCCGGGTTGGCTCTTCATTCAACCGGTGGATCGGCATAATGGGGAACAACTGGTCGATAGCCCAGATATCCGGCAGCGACTGGAACAGACTAAAGTTGCCGTAATAGATATCGGCCAGCGATAGCTTCAACCCTTCAAGATCCTGTGGGATACGCTCCATCTCACTGAGCAGATTAGAGATGCGGTGCAGGATATCGAGAAACAGGTTTTCAGCTACCGATTGCTCCCGCAGAAAGATCTGCCCACGTTTGAACAACTCGCGCACTTCGTTGCGGTAGTAGTGCGCATCGTTGTAACACTCCTGTACTCGGTTGGGCGCTAGATAGTCGAGGATTTCACGCATCTTTATCAGCAACGGATGCTCTTCTGCCGTCACTTCAGGTATGTTCTTCGGCTCAAAGGTGGTGGTTTCGAGGATGTTAAACAGCAGCACTGATGTGTAGGCAACCGTGGCCCGTCCCGATTCCGTGATGATGGTGGGATGGGGAATATCGTATTCGTCCAGCGTATGTTTTAGGGTATCAACCAGATCCTCGCAATACTCATCCAGACTATAGTTGCGGCTCTGATCATCATTGCTCTGTGCACCTGTATAATCCACCGCCAAGCCACCGCCAAGGTCGATATGGCTTAGCTTCGCCCCCTCTTTCACCAGATCTGCGTAGTAACGACAGGCCTCAACGATGCCGTTGCGGATCTGCTGTATGTTGGGGATTTGTGAACCCAGGTGGCAGTGGAGCAGCTGCAGACAGTGCAGCATCCCCTCCTGTTTCAGGGTATCGACCACATCGATCAGCTGAGTGGAGGAGAGGCCGAATACGCTGCGGTCGCTGCTGGTGGGATTCCAGTGGCCGCTCACCTTTGTGGTCATTTTTATGCGAACCCCAATCGCAGGCTCAATATTTAGCGCTTTGCTGCGCTCAATGATGATGGGCAGTTCTGTCGGGGTTTCAATCACAAAGAAGCACCGAAAGCCAAGCTTGATTGCCTGCAGGCCAAGCTCGATAAACTCCTGATCCTTATAGCCATTGCAGATAATGAGGCTGTCCGGCTCCTCCAACGTGGAGAGTGCGGCAATCATCTCCGGCTTGCTGCCCACCTCAAAACCATGCTGGTAGCGTGCGCCAAAGGCGGCAATCTCTTCGATGATCTGTGCCTGCTGATTTACCTTGATGGGGTAAACGCCACGGTACTGACCCTGGTAGCCGTACATCTTGATAGCCCGTCGAAAGGCCTCATTCAGCCGCATAATCTGTGCATCGAGGATATTTTCAATACGCAGCAGCACCGGCATCTGCAGATCACGCTCAACCATGCCTTCAACAATATCGAGCAGTGCAACTTCTGTGTTCAGCGTATTGGCTGTAACTTTGCCCTCTGTAGAGAGACCAAAATAGCTGTTGCCCCAGCGCTCAATGCCATAGAGCTCTGCAGATTGCTCTGGATCCCAGAGGGAATGATCTTGCTGATTCAAATAGGTTTTACTCCTGGAACAACATCGGGCCAATCGTGATTTGCTACTAAAGAACGGTAGAATCCGCTCTTTGGCTAGCTACTGATAAAGCGGGTATATCTGCCTCACCCCCCCCTAAGTTGCTGGATATTAGCTGGGGCAACCTACGTCCCCCCCTAACAAGCCAAGCTAACAGAAATTCAATCTACCGCCCATCAGATATTGGGCCGGATAATGCAATGATTAGTAACAAAAAGCCAGTGAAACAGAGTCCAGAAAGCTCACCACCCTCTCACTCCAACCCGTTTTGTCGAAGCACTTACCCAAACCCAGTGCATTACCCACTTAAAAATCCTGTAACACTTTGACACGCTGCTTTTACAGCCTACATAAGCTAATCTTAATATAGGTTATAATCGAGTCCACATATGGATACCATTGATATTAAACAAAGCCACATATTGATTATTGACGATTCTCCAGTCAATATCCGGCAGCTGGGCAACGTGCTACATGGTGAACACCGGGTCTCTGTCGCAAAGAATTATACCGATGCGTTAGCTTGCGCCCTCAATAAGGCACCTGACCTCATATTGCTCGACATTGAATCGCCTGACCTTGATGCGTATAGGATTTTTGGGACCTTACAGAACACCGCCTCCACCAAAGATATCCCTATCATTATTATCACTGCCATGAATGAAGGGGTGTATGAAAGCGCATGCCTGGAACTGGGCGCAATAGATTTCATAAAAAAGCCTTTTAATCCCAAGCTCGTTAAGCTGCGCGTTCAAAATCATGTTGAGCTAAAGGTGCTGCGCGATTATTACAAGACCATGTCTTGTATCGATGACCTAACCGGGCTACCAAACCGTCGGCAGCTGAATGAGTTTCTCGCTCATGAATGGGATCGGTTATCCCGCATAGATTCACCACTCTCCGTCATTATGATTGATATTGATTACTTTAAACCCTTCAATGATAACTACGGTCATGCAGCTGGTGACGACTGTCTTAAAGAGGTTGCAGATGCATTGGCCTCTTTCAATACACGATCCACAGATCTATACGCCCGCTATGGGGGTGAGGAGTTCATCTGCGTCCTTCCTGAAACAGACGCCAGAGGTGCTGCCACTATTGGCCAAAAGCTGTGTCAGCACATCGCCAAACTCAATATCCCTCACGCCTATTCTGAAATAGCCAGTCACATTACCATAAGCTTGGGGGTTGCTACTGCCACAGATAAAAAAGAGTTCAGCTCACCAGAAAAGCTGATTGCTGCTGCGGATAAAAAACTCTACCTTGCAAAGGCTCAAGGGCGAAACCAAATGGCCAGCTGACCGATGTCAGGCTTTAGCTGTTAATTCAGCATCGGAAACAAGCCACCGCGCCAGTCGCTCTGTATAGAGCTGATGCACTTTACGATCAGGTTCAAGCTCACACAGCACTGCAAATAATTTTTTAGCCCGGCGCCACTCACCTGCCTGATAAGCTGCCAAGGCTTCATGATACTGACTCATGTACTCCAGCTCCGATGCGAGCACCTCCCCCTCCAAGCCAACCGGCTCATAGATGGTGACCTTTTGCTCCTTGCCCTTCACCTGCACCCGATCCAGCTCCCTATAGATAATCCCAGTAGTGGCTGCTTGGGTAAATTCGCTAACAACAATATCAACCCCATAGATGCGGGTCTGACCTTCCAATCGCGCCCCCAAATTTACCGCATCTCCGAGCACGGTATAGGCCATACGAAACTCTGACCCCATATTGCCCACATTCATAAGTCCCGTATTGATACCGACTCCATTGCGTAACGGGGGCCAGCCACGCGCTACAAACTCAGTCCTCACTTGATCCATACGAGCCACCATCTCCAAAGCAGCCACAACAGCATGCTGAGGATGAAGCTCATCAGAGAGCGGCGCACCCCAAAAGGCCATAATGGCATCACCGATATATTTATCTATCGTGCCACGGTGCTGCTGAATCACATCCGTCATGTGGGTAAAGTAGGCATTCATTAGCCGGGTAAGCTCATCTGGCTCCAGTTTCTCTGACATGGAAGTGAAACTGACAACATCAGAGAAGAGCACCGTCATTTCACGACTCTCTCCACTCACACCAAAATCACTGCTCTCTTCGCTCATCTCAGAGACAATTTCTGGCGGTACGTATTGGCCAAATACACGTCCAAGGCGCTGCTTGCCATGTGCCTCAATAAAATAGCCATAAGCGTTATGAAATAGAATCAACATCAATGCCAAAAAGAGTTGCGAGGCCAGGTGAATGTGCAACCCCTTATTCCAGAAGTGCAGATTTACAGCTATGACGCAGGTAAGAATCCCCACGCTCAACAAACTGGACATAAGTGGCGACAACAACGGCAACAAAAAACCAAGAACCAAACCAAGAATCAACAAGGTCAATAGCTCAATCGCCTGCGTATAGTCTGGGTGATGCATGATGCGTTTATCCAACATGCCGGATATTAGATTGGCGTGTATCTCTACTCCGTTATATGCACTGCCAACCGGTGTCGCCCGCAGATCCAGCAACCCAGGCGCCGAGGTTCCAACAAGCGCAATCACACCGTCTAACGCCTCCATCGGAGCCTTGCCACTCAACACATCAGTAGCTGAAATATAGAGAAAACTGCCTGAATCACCTCGGTACGGCACCAACGCAGCACCTTCATCATCAACCGGGATACGCTGATCACCAATCCGCAACCACTCCAACCCTACCCTTCCAAAACCCGAATCAACAATTTCCAACTCCAATGGTGGCTTGCCAAAAAGCGCTCTGACAACTGCCAGTGAAAGGGATTCATACAGCGCATCACCATAACGATAAACCAACGGCACCCGGCGAAACACGCCATCTTCATCCACCAGCGGATTGCCAAAATACCCTGTAGAGTAGGCTGCTGACTGTAGCTCCGGCAGATTGGCGTTATAGCCATTCACTTCAGCAAAAGGAATTTGTTGGTTGCTCTTATCAATCGGCAACACAGGGGGCGGCAACTGACCAATGCGTGCTTCATGACTGTGTGAATAACCTAAAACCACATCACGATCACGCAGGCTGTCGGCAAAGAGGTGATCATATTGCAGCTGCGGGCGCAGCTTTTCGAGCTCAGAGAGATAGGCCTGATTATTCGCCAGCGGCCCCTTTGCCAACTCATCCAAGGCCTTTAGACCAGAGCGGTCATCATACTCAGCAAATACCATATCAAAGCCGAGCAGACTGATGTAGTAGCGGTCGAACAGGGTATCAACAAGCCGCGCCAGTTTATCCCGCCCCCAGGGCCAGTGGCCTTCAGCAGTGAGACTGCGCTCATCAATATCGACAATAACAACTCGCTCATCCACACCACCAATCATGGTGGCGCGCAGACGTGCATCGTAAAGGAGGTTTTCCATACGCGACAGCAGAGGCAGCGTCACTTGATCTGCAGCTGACAGGATAAACAGCATTGTCAGCATCAAGCTAACAGCGATACGAATACCCTTATGCGTATGCAATACCTATTACCACTAGTAAATTAAGCTAGGTGCTTACGGTGAGAATAGTTAATACCTAGTCAAATGCGCTGTACCCACAGCACTATTGACCCCATCATCTGTATGCATCTCAAAGCTATTAATAACGTGCGATGCATTATCACCTACAAAGATAACATTACTTCTACCTGACCCTGAGCTAGTGGCACACCCGGTACAACTAACATTCAAATCAAAATCAGTCCCTGGCCCTACAAAGCCTACTGTCGTCGCTTGCTGATAGCCACTAAAAATACGTGACCCAAAATCAACATTCACCTGATAGTCGCTTATTTCACGTGTTCCAAAGTCAACAGCCATGCTGGCCGTGGTCAGGTAACCCGTATTTCCCATCTCATCTGTCGGTAGCGTCCCATCTCCTGTAGAGATCAGAGAAAATGTAGCTGTAACGCCATTTGTCTGAAGTGTATCCAGTGCCCCCAATTTTGTAACATGGGGACTGTACATAAAGTGCCAACTGCCTTGGCCAGTATGACTGCCAAAACTATCCTGGCCTTGCCACGCTCCTTCCCAGCGCCCCCAATAGATTTTTTTATTAGGATCACCCAATATATCGAGTGAACCAGTGTCGGTCAGGGTTGCAGTGCCTTTATCAAATATACAAGGCTGACAATCTGCTAACCCATAATGCTCGACATGTATCAGATTATGGTTTGCATCAATAAATATCTCGGGATTTTGCAGATCCTTTTGCCCTCCCATCATTGCATCTGGAAACCCATCCTTACCATCATTAACTGCCATCACCACTCCTGATCCGAGGGGGGCAGGTGTTAAATTTAATGCTTGTGTTGCTGATATTGCAGTTTGAGTATCTAACGATGATGCAGCACCAACTGAAGCATCCTCTAAAGGCTTCTTTACTGTCTCAGCGTTAGGGTCTTTAGGTGCATCATCTACTGCAAAAGCAGTATCCTCTGGTGTATTAACAACCAACAGTTCAGTGTCATCTGGCGGAGGAAAGCCCTCTAATGGCGCAACTTCACCCTCTGATGCAGAAGCTTCTCCTTCTGGTTCCTGTGGTGCATTAACAGCAGAATCAAAAATAACTCCTGGCGGTGCCAAAAGCGGTTGCAATGGAGAATCTATTGTTTCTACATGAAAGTACTGATCATTCCCAATAATCCCTTCTCCACTCTGATTCGTTATACTAATGGCACCATCAACAACACCACCATAGAGACCATCTGGCATTTGATCGCCCTGTGGAGAAACACAGTCACCTGCACATAAACGCACACCATAGTGGGTACCGCGAATACCAATAGTGGAAACTGGCGTCTTCAGCTGATAATTCTCTTTGTCCTTTTTACCGATACTGCCAGAGATGGTGCGCAATCCACCTTTTAGCAGTTCGAATACTACTTTGCCATTTTCAGTTTCTTTCTCCTGATGGCGATATTCACTTATTTTAAATTCACTATCCGGCCGTAGCGAAAATAATCCACCATCGGTAAAACGGATCTGCACAAAGGCATTTTTGCCAACAACGATGGTATCTCCAGCATAGACCACTGCCCGGCGGCGCAGTCGTCGCTCGGTACCATCTTCTGCACGGGCAACCAGACGCCCACTACCCACAACAATATGACCCGCTTTAACCTGTGCATTTTCTGGTTGCGACAATACTAATGAAGGAACCCACGCCAAGCTTATAAAAAGCAGAAAGAAGCTTGTTAATATTAATTTTGATTTAATAATCATAGCGAATCGTCATGCCTGCCGTGGTTCTGTAATACCTGTTGATAGAAATATTGCTATCATTTTCAGTGTAGTCCAGGTTTGCTCCCACAGCCCATTGCTTATCCAGCTTCCAGGCACCTCTTACAGAAAAATTATGGTATTCATCCTCCCGTTTTGTAAGGAAAAAACGATCTTCATACCTATACCTGCTCTCTTGTAGCGCAATAGCAAAGCTGAGACTTAACTTCTGGGTGATTGTGAGCTGCGTCCCAATATTGAAGCCGTAGATATCCCTATCAACCAACTCCTCTGCTATTGTCGTATCTTGACGTGAACGCTCTGCACCACCATAAATTGATGAAAATAAGATCGGGCGATAGCGCATAGAAAAGAGGCGTTGAAATCCAACACCCGCCATCTGCTGCCATGAATCACGCGATTTATTTGTTAAAAAATTCATATCTGCCAGCTGTGCAAAGCCAGTCAGCATGGTGCGGTCATTGAGCTGCCAGCGCACATCACCATTTATGGCCAGCATCTCCCTGTAACGGTCATGCCCTACTTCAAAATCCTGCCACTGCATCCCCAGCTTCAATCGGCCTCTGTCATTCGTCAGAATAAAACCACCCAGTAAGTTGGCCGACCTTAGATTAAATTCAGGTGTGTCTTCAAAAGATTTATAGGTTGTACTGGCATCTCCAAACAAAAAGAAGCCTGGTTTTACAGGGTGATTTATCTTTGCACCAACTGCATAGCTATAGTAACTATCATCTATGGAGACAGAGGAGTCACCCAACGTACCAGGGCCAAGCGTAGGAGTCTCAAAATTTGCGGCAGAAGGTGAGCTATTAACATTGCTGTCATATCCGATACCTACCTCAGCATACATGTCCACGGTAGTTTCATAGCCGGCTTCACGCAGCTCAATAACATCCATAAACTGCTCGATATTCTCTTTAACCCCTTGCGGAGGATTTGTATCCAGTACTTTGGTGAACTCCTGACGGGCACGGTCATACTGCTCAAGCAAGAAAAAACCACGTGCTAATTCAAGCCGCACTCTATGATCCTTTGGCCGGAACATGAGTACACGCTCCAGTGCAAAAACACCCTGGTCGAGATGACCGCTATCAATAGCAGATAGGCCATAGTAGAAGTCAAAATCGGGGTCGCCTTCCGCTTCCAGAAGATGTTGTTCAGCTAGCGCGTAAGCTTCATTGGCCTGACCAGCATCATATAGCTTTGCAATTTCATTAATAAAACCAGCTTTCGCATAAGCCAACGACGCACTCAAAATCAACGCACAAGCTGTGATAAAACAAGATCTCAGCCACTTCATATTATTATCCACTCTCCAAATGTACCTTGAATATACAGCCCGCCAATCCGTATCAAAGCCATATGAAACACTACTAAACTCATTTAGTATAGTATAGTTATTAGAGTCTATTAAAGTTTTACTTTAAGTTTAAACCCATTAAAAAAGCAAATTGATAGCCCGCCAAACTACCTAAGCAACATCTATTTGAGCTGCGTCCAAATAGCACTTGGCATATTCCAGATAGATCTTTTCACTGACAAACAGATCAAAAAGATCTGAATCTATCTTGTTATGATTTTTCATCGATTCAAGAATTTTTAACGCCTGGGAGACTGGCATCCCTTTTTTGTATGGTCTGCTGCCATTGGTTAGCGCCTCAAAGATATCTGCAATTGCCAATATCCGCCCTGCTATTGGAAACTCATTCCCTGAGAGTTGATTTGGATAGCCACTACCATTCGGACACTCATGATGTGACCCTGCATATTCAGGTACATTTTTTAATGGCTTGGGAAACGGCAAAGAGCACAGCATTTTAATCGTTGCTGAGACATGATTATTAATCACCCGTCGCTCACTCTCATTAAGCGTTCCTTTTGTAATGCAGAGGTTTTCTATCTCATCATCTGAGAGCAGAGGTTGTTCATCACCCCGTTCATTCACCCATCTGTAGCAACCGATCTGTCGCACTCGAGCCTGGTCTTCTGGCTGCATAAATTCACCGCCTGAATTATGCTGCCGCAGGAAATCCTGGTCGTCAGATAATTGCGCCAGCAGCTTTTTATATTGTGCCTTATGCAATTGAACATTAACTTCATCACCTTGCTCTAAAGCCTTGAGCATTTGCTCCTGCATAACCAGCTTCGCATCACGCTTCAGTATCTCTATGCGATCGCAAACTGCATCGATACGATCAACTATGGTTTCCAGCTTTGTAGCTTTATCCATGACATGCTCTGGCGTTGTTATTTTTCCGCAGTCATGCAGCCAGCTAGCCACTTCCAACTCATAATAATGCTCTTCAGTCAGTGTAAAATCCTTGAGCGCCCCCTCTTGTGCGCAGTCAGCAGCTTCTGCCAACATCTTTGTCAGTAGCGGTACCCTTTCACAGTGTGAACCTGTGTAGGGAGACTTTTCATCGATCGCTGTAGCTATCAACTTTATAAAAGAGTTAAAAAGTTTTTTCTGCTCATCAACCAGACGCCTATTTGTTAATGCCATCGCAGCTTGCGAAGCAAGTGACTTGGCCAGATGTTGGTCTGCACTGGTAAAAGGCGCCACCCCACATGTCTCTTTATCCCTTGGATTGATCAGTTGAAGCACACCAATGACATCACCTTCATGACTCATCATCGGTATGCTTAAAAAAGCACAGGAGCGGTAGTTGTTTTTTTTATCAAACTCACGTGTCCCCGAAAAATCAAACTCCTTTGCGGCATAGACGTCAGGGATAACAATGGTCTTTTTCTGTAATACAGTGGTCGTAACAACAAACTGGTCATTGGGTTGACCGTCATCCAGAAAAAGGGGGATAGGTTTCTGTGGAACAGGCGTATCAGTAGTGCCGCCCAGGGCAAAATTGAGCGAATCCGTCCGCATAATTTCAAGCTGAACCTCTTTTTTTGCCTTGGATACTCTATAAATAGAACCACCATCTGCCCGGGTGATCTCTTTCGCCCCCAGCAGAATCATCTCTAAAAGGCGTGGAATATGCGATTCAGCAGAGAGCGCTATGCCAATAGCATTAAGTTGTTCGATGCGTTCCCAAAGCTGTTCATTGTTCTCACTGTTCATATCTGAAACTGGGATGGACGGAAACGTTATGAGCGATTTTCTATGGCATCCTTAAAGAGCTTCAATATCAGCTGAGGGTAATTGCGAACAACAGCCTCTTTTGTGGTTTTTTCTATTGCCACCAAACAAGCTGCGTTTTTTGCCCGAACCGTTACTGTATGCGGCAGGTCACAAAAGTAGGCATTTGGCTCAATAAAGTCCATCACTGGGGAACCTGGAACAGGCTGGCCATCCTGCTCCCATTGCAGATCACCCCAAATCAGTTGGTAAAGCTTATCGGCAGTCTCCCCTTGCGTCACAATGGTTTCACCTGTTTTGACATCCACCTGCGCTACAGGAACAGCATTGGTTGCCACAATCTCTTTCAGTTCATCATTAGCCTCTTTAAGACGCGCAGAGAACTGCTGGCAGAGTATCCGGGTAAAATTAGGGAACTGCTCAATAATAATTTCAAGATGGGAGGGCTTGAGCTCAATCGCATAGGTTGCCCCTGAGCTCCGTACAGAGGCGGTACGGGCACCTGCCCCCAAATAGGACATCTCTCCCACAAAACAGGGGTTATCTTCCTCATTATGATGGGTTGCAATCGCCTGCAAACCCGCCGCACCGCTCTTTTGTTCTACAACAAAAGCACCTCGTAGAATGGCATAAACTTCAGTACTTTCATCATCTTCACAAAAGAGGTACTCACCATCATCATAGCGTAACAGGCGAGAGTCGCTGCAGGTCTGAAGCAGTTCAGGAATCTCCGTCTCTTTCACATTGAGCTGTGAAATATCAAAGGGCTTGGGCATTGTGGCCTCACTTACATTTCATTATTCTGACTACCCCACTGTTTGGGGCGCCATGCACTAAAAGTAAAGGGTACTTATCCCGAAGATTCAAGGGAAGAATGCGACCCAATTATCGAATCAACAATAAAAGCATAATTTATGTAAAATTCGCCTATCTATCTCAACACATCACTTCAACAACCATGCTACTCGCAATACAACAATTCTTTGAGCAACACATTGCAACAACCAGCTCCAGCACCGACACCACCTGCAAAGAACACGCTCTACAGCTTGCCACCGCAGCTCTGTTATTTGAGATGATGCGAATGGACGATGAAATCAGTGAACAGGAAAAGAGCCTGCTCACAAAGCTTATCGGCCAAAGATTCACTCTCTCCAGTGATGAAACAGAGCAACTCATTCAACTGGCTGAGCAAGAGGCCACTCAGGCTATCGACTATCACTCTTTTACTTCACTGATTAATACGCACTACTCCGCTGAAGAGAAAATCGATATTGTTGAGCATCTGTGGCAAGTGGCCTATGCAGATGGGCACATCAACAAATATGAAGATCACTTGGTTCGCAAGATTGCCGAGTTAATCTATGTGCCCCACAGTGCTTTCATTGCTGCCAAGCACCGAGCTGCTTCAAAAGCCAAGTCCTAGCCCATGTTTGATCGTCAGGATATTCTTAAGGCATGCGGCCCCAAGGCTTTTCAGCGCGGGCTTAATTACTGGAAAGCAGATAAAGTTGTCGATCTGGAGTGGGAAAAAACAGGAGAAGGCTCAACACTGCTTGGCATTGTTGATGGCAGCGGCCACAACGTCTACAACCAAAAAATCACCTTCTTTCAATATAAAAGTAGCAACATCATTATTGATGGCGACTGTAGCTGCCCAGTAGGATACAACTGCAAGCATGTCGCCGCAGCCCTGCTGCAAGCACTTAAACGGACAGAATCAAAAGCCCCTCCTCCACAAGAGATCACCGACACCTGGCTGGATCAGCTAAAAGCCACCACGCTCGCCTCCTCACCAGCAGATGATGAGCGATACAGGCAATCCCCCTACCGGCTGCTCTATCTGTTACAGACCATCCCTCAGGGTGACCACTGTCATAGACTCCGGGTTATGCCCGTTAAGGTGCGCATGTTAAAAAAAGGTGGCTATGGAAAATCCAGCCCCTACTCCATGCACAGCGCGCGCTATGAATTCAATGCCAGCGCCTTTATTTTTGAAGCTGACAGAGATATCGCCCGCCTATTAACCAGTGGCTCTGATCCTGCCTTTATGGGGTTTGGTTATAAAAGAGAAGAGAGTTACCTGCTGGAACGTGACTTTGGCGAACTGGCGCTGCGCAAGATGCTCTCTACAGGTCGCTGTTACTGGTTGAACCCTGAAGGCCAACCTCTCAGGCTTAACACCCCAAGAGAGATCAGCTTTTCCTGGCAAGCCGTTAAAGAGGGTCGAAAACTCAGCTGGCAGCTCAATCCACCCGCACTCATTATCCAGCTGGAACAGCTATGGTACTTTGATACCGAGCAGTTGCAATGCGGCCTGATAACACATCCTGGGCTACTGCCAAAACAGGCATCTCTGTTACTGGAAGCTCCAGTCATCCCTGAGCCACAACTGGAGCAGGTAAGCCGAAAACTGATTCTGGATTTCCCCGAACAGAATCTACCCACGCCCATTGAGATCGATATTGAACAGGTCAATATCGATGACGAAAACCCCACCATTCACCTCCATCTACAAAGCCTGGAGAGTGAAGAGGGCGGGCGGCGTTTTCACTGTGCGCAACTTAGTTTTGAATACAGCAACATCCCACTCAAACAGACCAACCTCAACGCCACCACCCAGGTTGTTGAAGGCAATACCGTCTATCAGATCACACGTAATACAGCATTAGAATTGGAGGCAACAGAGATCCTTGCTGCAAAGGGACTACAGCCACTGCACCACCCACCTGGCAGCGACAATCTCATCTGGCTTTGGTCAGCCTCCAGCGCCAGTGATGCAGCCACCAAATGGCATGAGTTCATAATTCATGACCTCCCCCAGCTGAGAGAAACAGGCTGGAAGGCAACCATCAATGACAGCTTCCATCTACGCTTTTATGAAGCCAACGAGTGGCAGGCTGAACTGGAATCAAGCAACACCGACTGGTTTACCCTCTCGCTGGGCATCGATCTCTATGGCAAAAAGATCAACCTGCTGCCACTGCTGATAGATATTCTCTCTCAAGCAGGGGATGCTGACGTGCTGCGTGAGCAGCTCCAGACTGAAACCTACATCATGGCTCCAGCGGATGAGCACCATTGGCTCAAGCTGCCAACGGCGCGGTTACTGCCGGTCTTTGACACACTCATTGAGTTATACGACAAAGAGCCACTCAATAAAGATGGACAACTGGAACTCTCCCGCCTGCAAAGCATGCAGATTGGTGAGTTGTTAAATGACCCAACACTCCACTGGCACGGTGCTGAACAACTTCAGCAACTGCACCAACAGCTCTCTAATTTTCAAGGCATCAAGCCCATTGCCACCCCCAATGGCTTCAATGCCGAACTGCGCGACTATCAACAACAGGGATTAGCCTGGATACAGTTTCTGCGCGAATTTGAATTTAACGGCATCCTTGCCGACGACATGGGCCTGGGCAAAACGGTACAGACACTGGCTCACCTGCTGATCGAGAAGCAACAGGGGCGCATGCAGCAACCCTGTCTCATCATCGCCCCCACCAGTCTGATGGGAAACTGGCGCCGTGAAGCCAATCGATTCGCCCCTGAACTCAGCGTACTGGTGCTGCACGGCCTGGATCGCCACGCCCACTTTGACAAGATCAGCCAGCACGACCTCATCCTTACCACCTACCCACTTCTACGGAGAGACAAAGAGCAGCTACTGGAGCAACAATTCCACTACATCATTCTGGATGAAGCCCAGGCAATCAAAAACCCCAAGTCTCAAACCGCACAAGTGGTTTATGCACTGCAGGCATCACACCGACTCTGCCTGACCGGCACCCCGATGGAAAATCATCTGGGCGAATTATGGTCAATGTTTCACTTTCTAATGCCGGGTTTCTTGGGCAACCTTGAGCGATTCAACCGGCTGTTTCGTTACCCTATTGAGCGGGGCAATGACGATGTGCGCCGGGAGCAGCTGCAACGCAGGCTAAAACCCTTTCTGCTTCGCCGTACCAAAGATGCCGTAGCCGCTGAGCTACCCGAGAAAACAGAGATCATCCGCTCTGTAATACTGGAGGCCAGCCAACGGGATCTTTACGAAAGCATTCGTCTTGCCATGGATAAAAAACTACAGCAGGAGATCAACAAAAAGGGGCTGGCCCGTAGCCACATTATGATATTGGATGCGCTACTCAAACTACGCCAGGTCTGTTGCGACCCCCGACTGCTCAGCCTGCCTCAGGCTAAAAAAGTCACTCAAAGCGCCAAGCTTGATCTGCTCATGACCATGCTGCCGGAGATGATAGAGGAGGGGCGCAAGGTTCTAATCTTCTCCCAATTCACCAAGATGCTAGGGCTGATTGAAACCGAACTAAAAAAGTATCGTATCCGCTACGTCAAACTAACCGGGCAGACCCGCAAGCGGGATGAGGTCATCAACCAATTTCAGGATGGCAATGTGCCTCTATTTTTAATCAGCTTAAAAGCAGGTGGTGTTGGTCTTAACCTGACAGCAGCAGACACCGTTATTCACTACGATCCCTGGTGGAACCCTGCAGCCGAGGATCAAGCCACAGATCGAGCTCATCGCATAGGTCAAAACAAAGCTGTTTTTGTCTACAAGCTGATAACTGAAGATACTGTTGAAGATAAAATACTCGGCATGCAAAAAAGCAAGAAAAAGCTCGCCGAATCAATCTACTCTGGAAAAGGGGGTGAAAAAAGCTCAAGCATCACTGCTGATGAATTGACCACACTATTAAAACCACTGGATTAGAACCAAAAGCGGATAGGCAAAGCCGGTCAACTGTATAAATGCGGGGCTTCCAGGTTAAGGCCCTGTTCCCTTGCAGTTACGATCCTGAAAAGTACATCCATCCTCATAGATATGCCCTGCATAATAATCTTTAAAGGACTGGCATATATCGTCTCGCTGTAGCCATGCTCCATCGCTTGATAGATACAGCTCTTTGGGAATCAGTTTTTCCTTATCTGTAAAAATTTCGTAGATCTCCACTTCCAGTGGAGCAACATCACTTTCATGTAGATACCTAACAAGGCCACAGATGGTATCTGACATGTAGGAATTATACTCATCATCCCCTTCAATAATGGGCATTCTTGCCTCATAGGTATAGGGCAACTGCTCAACATATTTTGACTGTGGCCCTAACAAACTGTCTAAAACACCCATCATCACCCTCCCTATATGGAGTCACTGCTGCATTAGATACCGTAAGAGCGCCCACCACTCAAACCTGAGTGCGCAATACTGTATAAGCATAGCGCATTGTGGCAAAAAGCATCAGTCACAATCAACACCCCATACGACCAAGACCGACAACAACAAATAAACAGGCATTCAATGCATTTATCAGTTATAGAAACATCATTTGTCATAAAAAAACCAACTAACACGACAGAAGCTAAATCCTAAGAAAATGCTTAAATCCCAAAACATGAGACACAGTTCACACTTTCACCTTAAGCAACGCTTATTTGTGTGACGCAGTTGACAATCTATCCCATACTATAAGTGATGTTTGTTTTGACAAAGGCTATCCCAGTTTAAAGATTGGGGACGCAAAGCCACCGGCCTAAGGAAAGAGATTTCTACGGCAGCGGGGTTACCGGAGCAACGTGAATAGATGCACTGTTTGTTTCAAGCAGAGTGCATTTGTTTAAGCATATGCCACACAGCATATGCTTCATCACCTGCCCAAGTTCTTGATCTACTAAGTATGGATCAACTTAGTCAAAACCCATTTTACCACCAATAGCTGACTGTACTTTTGGAGATAATCAAATGGGAAATATACGTAACGTTCTAATCGTTGATGACTCAGAATCTATGCGATTTGCTGTCCAGGCAACACTAGAAAGTGCCGGGCTTAATGTTCAAGCTGCCAGTAATGGCCTTGAAGCATTGGATCTGGCAAAAAAAGGGATATTTGATCTTGTTATTACCGATATCAATATGCCAAAAATGGATGGCTACCAATTGATTGAAAATCTGCGCAAGCTCAAGGCGTTTAAATTCACGCCAATCCTCACATTAACTACACAATCAGATAATACAAGTAAGCAGAAGGCAAAAGAGATAGGCGCAACTGGCTGGATAGTTAAGCCCTTCTCTCCCCCACAACTGATTAAGATACTGACAAAACTTGTTGAGCCTGAGAGTCAGGTTGCATAACAGTATTGTTAATTGAAAAGCCTAGTGAGATAGCCGTTAAACACAAATCTAACAGCAGCCATTAAAAATTGGCTGCTGTTAGGTTTTATTTTATTCCCAATGCGTCAGCTTTTATAAGATGGCTTTCATCTCTGCAAAGCCGGAGGTTTTTCGTATACGACTAAAACAATGCTGCGCTTCAATATAGTCACGTTTTAAATAGACAAGCCACTGCTTGATACGCATGCCAATGTGTTTGTCTTTAACATCAGCTTCCATTGATGTGCCCATCTGCAGCAATAAGGGACGAATTGCATCCCACACCATTGGCTCATAAGCTGTGTTTTGCTGATGACATTTAATTTGCTTTGCCAAATCAGGCCTTGCAATAGCGCCCCGACCAATCATGACATCATCACAACCACTTATCTGGCGGCATCGCAGATAGTCATCAACACTATTGATGTCACCATTTGCCACGACAGCAATATCTGTACTTTCATTGATGCGTGCCAACCACTCCCAACGTGCAGGGGCTTTGTATCCATCTGCTCGAGTGCGTGCATGCACGGTAATAAAATCCACACCTGCCTCTTGCACGGCAAGCGCATTGTCTACCGCAAGATCAGTATTGTCATAACCCAATCGCAACTTGGCAGAAACAGGAACGTGTGGTGCAACAGCATGGCGAACAGCCTTCACAATATCATGCAGGTATGCTGGATTTTTTAACAGTGCAGCCCCACCCGCTTTCCGATTGACCAATCGTGATGGGCAGCCAAAATTAATATCAATACCTGGTGCGCCCAACTCAACTGCCTTACAGGCATTGGCAGCCATTACCTCTGGATTACTGCCCAACAGTTGAACAACCACAGGCGTACCTGCCTGAGTGGTTCCATCACCATTTAACTCTGGAGATATGCGACAGAAGACCTTTGTCGGGAGCAGCTGGTCTGTAACACGAACAAACTCTGATACACAGCTGTGATATCCACCAATTGCAGTGAGGATTTCACGCATACGGCTATCAACCACACCTTCCATCGGAGCAAGCATGATATTCATTGGAAATGAA
>Ga0316190_10000401_pt1 | contig 29336 bp, 23 predicted proteins | sample Eddworburrow2_MG_FD_204929 | JGI IMG/M metagenome (GOLD analysis project Ga0316190, IMG submission 204929) | Coastal sediment microbial communities from Maine, United States - Eddy worm burrow 2 | ecosystem: Environmental > Aquatic > Marine > Coastal > Sediment | place: USA: Maine | collected... | reverse complement strand
GGCATCGCGTGGAAGGCCGCGACGGGTTTGGCGTTGACTGATGAGGCGTTCCACTCGACGGTGCTGGTGTTGTGGCGCAACAAGCTCAACCAGTCCGAGCAGCCAAAGCGGATCTTTGAAGCGGTCGCGACGCTGATGGCCGAGTCGAAGATGTTGTCGGGCAAGACCCGGCGGGCGTTGGACTCCACGGTCCTCGATGATGCGGTCGCCCGCCAGGACACTGTCACGATGATCGCGACGCAGATCCGCCGGGTTCGCAAGCTGATCCCCGAACTCGCCAGGGTGTGGGTTCGTGAGCACAATCTGGTGCCAGGCCGTCCGCCGTGTGACTGGGAAGACCCTGACGATCGTGACCGTCTGGTGTCCGAACTTGTCGATGACGCCAACGAGCTGGTGTGGGCAGCCGAGGACCTCGTCGAAGACGGGATCGTGCTCACCGAGACCCAGGCTGATGCGGTGGCGTTGTTGGCGCTAGTAGCGGGCCAAGACGTCGAACCCGGTGACCGGCCCGGTCAGGGTTCAACCTGACGGTATGGCGTTGTTTCTTTTGTTGGAGCGCATCGCCCACCACAGTTTCGAGCGCACCGGTGTTGTCCTCACGGCCCTCGTGCGCCGCAAGGGGGCCGGCCATGACCCGGGTGGCGGCCTTTTTGCTGTCTGCCGGTCCTTGGGGCTGATCGACCGATCGCTGAACGAGAGGCGACAGGATGGCTTCTTGATCGAGTATCAGCGGAAGATCGAGGCCATCTATGGTCGGCCTTCGGGTCGAGCGCGACCGGCCGCGTGAGGGTGGGTGGGGCCCCGGACGTGTGCGCCGCGGCGTCGCGTGCGATCCTCGTTGGCGTATTCAGCCCCGAGGAGAGCGTGTGAGTTGGCAACCGGAGATCGACGAACTTCGTCACCGTGAAGGGCTCGCCGAGCAGATGGGCGGGGCCGACAAGGTCGAGCGGCAACATCATTTCGGGAAGCTGACCGTAAGGGAGCGGATTGCCAAAGTGGCCGATCCGGGGACCTTCAACGAGATCGGCAAGACGGCCGGCGTCGGTACGTATGACGACGATGGGAATCTCACCGATTTCTCGCCGGCCAACTTTGTGTTCGGGATGGCGGAGGTCGACGGTCGGCCGCTCGTGCTTTCCGGCGACGACTTCACCGTCAGGGGTGGTTCTGCCGATGCCGCGATTCCGGAGAAGCGGAATGCGTCCGAGTACCTGGCCGCGGAGCTCCGGTTGCCTCATCTGAGGTTGATCGATGGCATGGGGGGCGGTGGCTCGGTGAAGACCATCGAGCAGAACGGCTGGGTGAAGATGAATCAGATCATCGGGTGGGACCCGGTGATCGATCATCTGGCTATAGCCCCGTCGGTGGCGTTGGCGTTGGGGTCGGTCGCGGGTATCGGTGCGGCGCGGGTGACGACCGCCCATTACTCGATCATCGTTCGCGAGACTGCGCAGATGATGATCGCCGGTCCTGCTCTCGTCGAGTGGGCGTCGCTCGGTGAGGTGACCAAGGAAGAGTTGGGTCATGCCGACATTCACACCTCCAACGGGGCGATCGACGATGTTGCGGACAGCGAGGACGAGGCGTTTGCGATGGCGACGCGTTTCCTGTCCTATCTTCCGACCAACGTCGATGAGGTTCCGGGGCGGGTCGATTCCGGAGACGACCCGGGCCGACGCGACGAGGGTTTGTTGTCGATAGTCCCGCGCGACGCTCGTCGCGTCTACAAGATGCGTTCGATCCTCGACGCGGTCTTCGACCTGGAGTCGTTTTTTGAGATGGGCCGGGGTTGGGGTCGGTCGATCATCACCGGGCTGGCTCGGCTCGACGGGTATCCCTGTGCCGTGTTCGCCGAGGATCCGTACATCTATGGCGGGGGCTGGACCGCCGACGCGTCACGCAAGCTGGTGAGGCTGGCGGACCTGGCGTCCACCTTCCATCTTCCGCTCGTCCATCTCCAGGACTGTCCCGGGTTTGTCATCGGCCAGCAGTCAGAACAGGAGGGCACGATTCGGGCCGGTTCCACGGCGCTGGCCGCGCTCGGCCAGGCGACCGTTCCTTTCGCCACGGTGGTGATCCGCAAGGCCTACGGGGTGGCGGGGGCCGCCAACCGTGTGCCGGGTACGCACAGCTTCCGGGCGTCCTGGCCGTCGGGAGATTGGGGCTCGCTTCCACTGCAGGGCGGAATCGAAGTGGCCTACAAACAGGAGCTGGCCGACTCGGATGATCCCGATGCGCTGATCGAGACCATCCGCGAGCGGCTGAACAACGTCCGCTCACCGTTGCGGACCGCCGAGAAGTACTCGATCGAGCAGATCATCGATCCGCGCGACACCCGCCAGGCGCTGTGTAACTGGATTCGTTTGGCTCAGTATTCGCTCAAGCCCGGCCCGACCGCATTCGGCTATCGCCCCTAGAACCTCAGTTCGAAAGGAAACCGAACCTTTCGAACTGAGTTGTCTGCGCGATGCCACCTACGACGGCAGCTGTCTTGTGCAGCGACTACCGGCGAAGCCGGATCGTCGCTGGTCGGGTGGACTGAGTCAGCGGCCTTCGAACTGGGGGGTGCGCTTCTCGAGGAACGCCTTGGGACCTTCGACGGCGTCACGGGTCCGGAAGACGGGGGCGGCCAGTTCGGCTTCGACACTCAGCGCCTCGCCTTCGGGAAGCCCGAGGCAGGCTTTGACCGAAGCACGGATAGCCTTGACGGCGACCGGGCCGTTGGCGGCGATCTTGTCGGCGATCTCCATGGCCCTGGGGATGACCTCGTCGTCGGGCACGACATAGTTGATGAAGCCGAGGTCGAGGGCCTCGTCGGCGGTGACGAGGTCCCCGGTCAACAGGAGCTCCATCGCTTTGGCGTAGGGCAATTGCACGGGAAGGCGGACCGATGAGCCGCCCGCGGGGAACAGGGCCCACTTCACTTCTTGGACCCCGAACTTGGCGCCGGGTGCCGCCACCCGGATGTCGGTGCCTTGCACGAACTCCATGCCACCTGCGATCGCCGAGCCGTTGATGGCGGCGATAACCGGCTTGGAGAGCTCGGAGCGCCGCAGGATGGCTCGGTCGCCGAGCTTTTTGTCCGCGAGGACCGCTTCGTCGAACTCGTCTTCGGGTTGACGTGCTCTGGTGGTGAGGGGGATCAAGCGGGCGAGATCGGCCCCGGAACAAAAAACCGGCCCAGTTCCTGTGACGACGGCGACTCGAACATCGTCGTCGGCCTCCACCTCGTCCCACGCCCGCGCCAGTCGGACCATTACCTCGGGTGACAGGGCGTTGCGGGCCTCGGGCCGGTTGAGGGTGATGAGGGCTACATGGCCCCGCTTCTCGTACTCCACGACGGTCATAGCGATCGATCATCGCGCGCTTGGCGGCTCAGCGCCCGACGGCCGGTTCATGTTCGGGGGCCAACCGGTGGGGAACTCTCACCGCGAGCGCTTGGCTCAGCCCGCGAGCGGTGCCCACACCTCTTCGCGGATGCGTCTCAGCAGGTCGAGGTGAGCATCGACACTTTGGCGTTGGGGTTCGGCCTCAACGTCGTGAATCCCCGGGAGGTGCAGGCCGAGCCGGCTGAAGCCGGCGTCGAGGAACGCGCCGAACGTTTTGGCCAGGTCGTCGAAATCCTCGGAGGCGGCCACGGTGGCCTGCAGCGGAAACGTCGCCGGATCCTTGCCGTAGCGGGCGAGGGCGGTATGCATGCGTTCGACGAGCTCGCCGGCGCCCTCGGCCTTGAACCGGGTCTGGGCGATCCAGCCATCGCAGAGGCGGGCGGTGCGGTCAATGCCCCGGTCCGACGTGCCCCCATACAGGATGGGTGGACCACCGGGGGTGAACGGCTTGGGGATCATCGAGAGCTGATCGACGCGCTCGGCCGAGGTGACGAACTCGAGGGGTTCTTTCCCCCAGCAGGCCCGCAGCACCGCGATGTCCTCCTCGGTGCGTCGGCCTCGGTCATGAAAGTTCTTGCCGAGGCCGTCGAACTCCGCTTCTTGCCATCCGATACCTATGCCGAGGCGGAACCGGCCGCGCGAGACGATGTCGATCTCGGCCGCCTGTTTGGCCACGATCGGGGCCTGGCGCTGAGGGAGCACGATCACACTGGTCGTCAGATGGACCCGTTCGGTGAGTGCGGCCAGCCAGGACAGGAACGTGAACGCTTCGTGTTGGATGGTGCCCCCGGCATAGCTGCCAACTTCCCGGGTCGGGGTCTCGTAGGCGTAGAAGATGTGGTCGGGCATCCCGAGCCACTCATAGCCCAGCGCCTCGGCCCCCTGGGCCCAGTCTCGGAGCTCGTCGATGTGGAAGTCCCATTGCCACGCGGGAAGCTGCGCCCCCAGCTCCAATTTCATCACGACCCCCTGATCGTCAACGTCCATCCCGCACAGTAGCGTCAGGCCATCATTCGCCGACCAAAACGTCACGGGCCGACCCGGACCGATTCGATAGCAGTGCGGGCCCGCACTGTGCTCACCGCGGCCTCCGCTTTGGTCGCCGAACGACCAAGGCTTCGCCGATGGCTCCAGCCCCTGCGCCCGGCGTTCGAGGTCTTGTCTCGCCGCCTCGGCCCCAGTGGTCCCTCGCTCAACGCCCGTTACGACGCGCTGACCGTCGAGATCATCGGCAGGGTGTTATCTGACGGTGACACCGGGATCGATGTGGGCGCACATACCGGGGCCATCCTCGAGGAGATCCTCGCCCGATCGCCCACCGGTACCCACTATGCGTTCGAGCCGTTGCCCCACCTTCACGACGCGCTCGCTGAGGCTCATCGCGAGCGCATCGAGGCCGGCGGTCTGGTGCTCTCGGACCGGGCGCTCTCCGACCGGCCGGGCACCACCACGTTTCAGCACAATGTCACGAGTCCCGGGTACAGCGGTCTGCGCCGCCGGCGGTACGACCGGGGAGACACCGATATCCGGGTCATCACCGTGGAGCGCGCTCGGCTCGATGATCTGGTCGGCCGCGAGGAAACCGTGACGTTCCTCAAGATCGATGTCGAGGGGGGCGACTACGACGTGCTGGTCGGGGGGCGCGAGCTGTTGGCCCGTGACCGGCCGACGGTCGTGTTCGAGTTCGGCCCGGGGGGCGCGGACCACTACGACGTGACGCCGTCGATGATGCATCGGCTCTTCGACGAGCTGGCCATGGATCTCTACCCGCTCAACCCGAGCATCGAGCGGCCTTTGGACGCCGACGGGCTCCAGGTCCAGTTCGACACCGCCAACTTCTATTTCTGTGCCGTGGCCCGAGGCCGGCCTCGGCCCTTCTGAACCGATCCTGGGGCAATGGGGTGGGCAATCGCCGGCCCCGATGAGTAGCGTCTCATCACACGCCATACGAGGGAGTACGGCGATGAGTGTGACGACAAAGAAGGGGTACGGACATGAGTGTGACGACGAGTGAGCTGTTTCCGGGGCTGCAGGTCATCGATACCGACACCCATTGGTCCGAGCCCCATGACCTGTGGACCAGTCGAGCGCCGGCGAAGTACAAAGATCTCGTACCCCAGGTTCGCGAGCGGAACGGTAGGCGCCGTTGGGTCGTCGACGGTGACATCACCATCGCCGGCACCTCCGCGGTCAGCGCCATCAAGCCCGACGGCGAGAAGATGCTCGGCTTGGGGTTCCTCAAGACCGAGATCGACGCCGTCCACGAAGCGTCCTATGACAAGGACGCCCGTCTGGCGCTGATGGACAAGATGGGGGTGAGCCACCAGATCGTGTACCCCAACATCGCCGGGTTCGGGAACCAGAACTTTCTGCGGGTCGAGGACCGCGACCTACGGATCGCCTGTGTCGAGATCTACAACGACTACATGAACGAGATCCAGCGTTCGTCAGATGACCGGATCCTGCCGATGTCGCTCGTTCCTTGGTGGGACATCGACGCCGCGATCGCCGAGATCGACCGCATGCACCAGCTCGGTTCCCGGGGCATCGTCATGTGTTCCAACCCCCACGATTCGGGGATGCCGGACTTCGCTCAACCGGATTGGCGACCGTTCTGGGAGATCTGCGAAGCCCTCGAGATGCCGATCAACTTCCATATCGGTGCCTCCGAAGGCGACATCAACTGGTCAGGCTCAGTGCCGTACAAGACCTGGCCGGGCGATCTGAAACTCACCTTGGGAGGGGCGGCCATCTTCATCGGCAACATGCGCTGGATGGCGAACCTGCTGATCACCGATGTCCCCGAACGGCATCCGAACCTCAACTTCGTGTCGGTCGAGTCCGGCATCGGCTGGATTCCGTTCTTCCTGGAGAGCCTGGACTACCAGATGGGGGAGACCTCTCCCGAACATCTCGCTCATCTCTCGATGAAACCCTCGGAGTATTTCCGTCGCCAGTTCTTCGGGTGCTTCTGGTTCGAGGGTCCGACCGTGGCGCCGGCTGTGGACTATCTGGGTGCGGACCGCATCCTGTTCGAGACCGACATCCCCCACCCGACGTGCCTGTACCCCAACAGTATGGAGCGCACCCGCGAGACCCTGGCCGGTCTGCCCGAGGAGGATCAGCGCAAGATCCTCCAGGACAACGCTGCGGCGCTGTACCGCATCGAGCTCGGCTGACCCAACGCCGGAGCAGCGCGAATACCGACACATTAGGGGTGTCGGTATGAACGCTCTCCGCAGCTAGCGTCGAGGAGTGATCGACGACGACAAGCGGTGGTATCAAAAAGCGGTCTTTTACGAGGTCGTGGTACGGGGATTTTCTGACGCCAACGGCGATGGCACCGGCGATCTCGCCGGGTTGACCGAACGGCTCGACTATCTCCAGTGGTTGGGGGTCGATTGTCTGTGGCTTCTGCCGTTCTACAAGTCGCCGTTGCGAGACGGCGGCTATGACATCTCCGACTTCTTTTCAGTCCACGAGAACTACGGCGACATCGACGATGCCCACAAGCTGATCGCCGGCGCCCACGAGCGAGGTATCCGGGTCATCGCCGACCTGGTCGTCAACCACACCAGCGATGCTCACCCTTGGTTTCAAGAATCCCGCCAGAACCGCACCAACCCGAAAGCCGACTGGTACGTGTGGGGCGACGACGACCAGCGCTGGTCCGACGCGAGGGTGATCTTCGTCGACACCGAATCGTCGAACTGGACCTACGACCCGGTTCGGGAGCAGTACTACTGGCATCGGTTCTTCCATCATCAGCCGGACCTGAACTTCGATAATCCCGAGGTCGCGCAGGCGATGCTCGACGTGGTCCGCTTCTGGCTCGACGTGGGCTTCGACGGGTTTCGACTCGACGCCGTTCCGTATCTCTACGAGCGGGACGGGACCAACGGCGAGAATCTCAAGGAGACTCACGACTATCTCAAACGACTCCGCCGGGAGATCGACTCCACCCATCCGGGCAAGGTTCTGCTCGCCGAGGCCAACCAGTGGCCCGCCGACGTGGTCGACTACTTTGGCGAGAATGGCGATGAGTGCCATATGTGCTTCCATTTCCCGCTCATGCCCCGGATGTTCATGGCGGTCCGACGCGAACAGCGTTATCCCATCACCGAGATCCTGGCCCAGACCCCTGAGCTCCCCGACGGTTCCCAGTGGGGAATCTTCCTGCGCAACCATGACGAGCTCACGCTGGAGATGGTGAGCGACGAAGACCGCGACTATATGTACACCGAGTACGCGAAGGATCCGCGTATGAAGCGCAACGTCGGCATCTCCCGCCGGCTGTTTCCTTTGCTCGACAACGACCGGCGCAAGGCCGAGCTGTTCCACGCCATGCTCTTGAGCTTCCCCGGCAGCCCGGTGATGTACTACGGCGACGAGATCGGGATGGGCGACAACATCTATCTCGGGGACCGCGACGGGGTACGGACACCGATGCAGTGGACCCCTGACCGCAACGGCGGCTTCAGCTCCGCGGACTTCGCCCAACTGGCCCTACCCCCGCTGATGGACCCCGTCTACGGTTACCAGTCCGTGAACGTGGAAGCTCAGACCCGCAATCAGAGTTCCTTTCTCCATTGGATTCGACGCATGCTCGAGGTGCGCAAACAGGTGCCGGTGTTCGGTGTCGGCACCTTCGAGGTGCTCCATGCCGAGAACGCCTCCGTACTCGCCTATCTCCGCCAGGGGGAGCCCGACGCCGGAACCGGCCGCCGAGAGATGGTGCTCTGTGTGAACAACCTCAGCCGGTTCACTCAGCCCGTCGAGCTGATGCTCTCGCACCTCGCGGGCAAGATCCCGATTGAGATGATGGGCCGGGTGCCGTTTCCCCCGGTGGGGGAGCTGCCGTACTTCGTGACCCTGCCCCCCTACGGGTTCTACTGGTTCACGCTGGTCGACGAGGTGGTCGACCAGGTCTCCACCACTCTTTTGGCTCTGTCGTCGGCCGATGATGTCGCGATGGGACGCTCGCCCAGTGCGCCCCCTGCCAACGGGTCGGCAACCGATCCGGCCGCCGAGGTCCGACTGCCCGACGTGTCGATACGACCGAGCGCGGGACGGCCGGCATGATCCGCGACGGTGAACTCGCTCGGGTCCTGCCCGGGTATCTCGCTCGCCAACGTTGGTTCCCCCAAGAAGCCGAGCCCACCCGGCTCGAGATCACCGATTTTGAGGTGGTCTGGGCTGACTTCCCAGGACTTGTGTGGCTGTTGGTCGACGTCACGCTCGATTCGGGCCGTACCACCACGTTCCAGATCTTCGTGGGTCTACGCCCCTTGGGGGCCCAAATCGACGTGCTGGATGGCAAGGACAACGCGATTCTGGGCGAGGTCCGGACCAATCTCGGTACGGCGCTCGCCTACGACGGTCTGATCGACCCCGGTCTGGTCGCACACGTGCTCACCCGGGTCATTCCCGGCGAACACATCGAACGGATCCGTCCGATCCTCGGCGAGCAGAGCAACACGTCGATCGTTCTGGACGAACGCCTGATCATGAAGGTCTTCCGGCGCAGCCATGTGGGTGAGAACCCGGATGTGGACGTGGCGCGGCGGCTGCTCGAAGTCGGCTTTGACCGGGTGGGGGAGCCGGTCGCCGAGTGGCGGCGTGGCGAACGTGACCTTGCCGTTGTGCGTTCCTTTCTGGTCGGAGGCACCGAAGGGCTCACCCTGGCGATGATCTCCCTGCGCGACATGTATGACAGCCGCGCCGCACCCACCGAATGCGGGGGAGACTTCGGCCCCGAGGCACGCCGGCTCGGGGAGCTGACCGCAGAGATGCACCTGGCCCTCGCTCGCGCCTACGGAACTATCGCAGGGAGCGGTGAGGACTGGATCGAGGGGATGCTGCCCAGCCTGGATCGGGCCGACCTGACCGGACTGGACCACGATCGTATCGTTGGCCAACTCGAGGAAGGACTCAACCAGGCCGATCTCGGGGCCGGTATCCGGGTGCACGGCGACTACCACTTGGGCCAAGTTCTGAGGGTCGACGACGGCTGGTATGTGCTCGATTTCGAAGGTGAACCCGAGCGCCCGCTCGCCGAACGCATCGCGTTCTTCTCCCCGCTCAAAGATGTCGCGGGCATGTTGCGGTCGTTCCAGTACGCCGCCCGCATCGCGTTGGCCGAACGCGGGGTGCAGACCGACCTCGAGCTCGCCACGCTCGGGGAGCGCTGGGAAGACCGGTCGGTGCGCTTGTTCCTGGCCGGGTACAAATCGGTGGAGGGCATTGGCGCCCTGCTGCCCCCGACCGATGAGGGTTTCAGCCATCTCCTGAAGGCCTTTGAGCTGGACAAGGCCATCTACGAGATCGCGTACGAGCAGGTTCACCGCCCCGGTTGGGTGGGAATCCCCATGGATGCGGTGCGGCGGCTCTTGGAGATTTCTGCGTGAACGATCAGGCTGTCGGGTTCTCCCGAAGGAGGGCAGACTCGTGACCGGGACCGGACCGGCGCGAGAAGAAGTCGAAGATCTGCTCGCCGGCCGTCACAGCGACCCCCACCGACTCCTCGGAGTACACGACGACCCGGAAGCGGCCACCGGAGCGGTGGTGGTTCGTACCCGTCAACCGTCAGCCCGCCAGGTGTCGCTCGTGGGGGCTGACGCCGGAGCGGTACCGATGGGAGCGGTCGACCAGAGCGATCTCTACGAGTGTCGTCTGCCCGTCGCTCCTCGCGACGGCTACCGGTTTGAGATCATCCATCACGACGGCCGCCGCCGAATAGTCGATGACCCGTATCGCTTCATACCGAGCGTCGGCGACATGGACATGCACCTGTTCGGCGAGGGCCGCCACGACCGGTTGTGGCATATGCTCGGCGCCGACCGTCGCACCCATCAGGGGGCCGAGGGGGTGGCCTTCGCCGTGTGGGCCCCCAACGCCAAAGCGGTGCGGGTCGTCGGGGACTTCAACGACTGGGATGGTCGGGTCCATCCCTTGCGGCGCCTGGGGTCCAGCGGGGTCTGGGAACTTTTTATCCCGGACCTGGAACCGGGAGCCCGGTACAAGTACGAGCTCGTGGGTGCAGACGACGGGCTGATGCTGCGGGCCGATCCCATGGCCAGAGCGGCTGAGCTGCCACCGGCGAACGCGAGCATCATCTTGGACGACGGCGACGGCTTCGAGTGGTCGGACCAGGACTGGATTGCGGCGCGAGGCGCACAACCTTTCGATCGACGCCTGTCGGTGTACGAGGTCCATCTCGGCTCGTGGCGCCGCGTGCCCGAGCAAGCGGGGCGCTGGCTGAGCTATCGCGAAGCAGCAGAACAGCTCGTCGCCCATGTGGTCGACCTTGGGTTCACCCATATCGAGCTACTCCCGGTGGCTGAGCACCCGTACACGCCATCGTGGGGCTACCAGGTCACGGGGTACTACGCACCGACGGCGCGCTACGGGTCCCCGGACGACCTGCGCCTGCTCATCGATACCTGCCATGCCCACGACATCGGGGTCATCATCGATTGGGTGCCCGCCCATTTCCCCCGCGACGAGTGGGCGCTCGCCCGGTTCGACGGCACGGCCCTCTACGAGCACGCCGACCCCCGCCAGGGTGAGCAACCCGACTGGGGCACGCTGGTGTTCAACTATGCGCGCACCGAGGTGCGCAACTTCCTGGTGGCCAACGCTCGGTACTGGTTCGAAGAGTTCCACATCGACGGGCTGCGCGTCGACGCCGTCGCGTCGATGCTGTATCTCGACTATTCCCGCGAGGCGGGCGAGTGGGTACCGAACGAGCAGGGCGGGAGGGAGAACCTAACGGCGATCTCCCTGTTACAGGAGATGAACTCGGCCGTCCACCAGCACTTCGACGGGGTGATGACCATCGCCGAGGAGTCGACCGCCTGGGGCGGGGTGAGCCGACCCGTCGACGGGGGTGGTCTCGGGTTCACCCACAAATGGAACATGGGCTGGATGCACGACACCCTCGACTACTTTTCTACCGATCCCATCCACCGTCGAGATCACCACGGTCAGCTGACCTTCGGTCTCATGTACGTATGGACCGAGAACTTCGTGTCACCGCTCAGCCATGATGAGGTCGTCCACGGTAAGGGCTCGCTCGTTGCCAAGATGGCCGGGGACCGTTGGCAACAGTTCGCCAACCTGCGAGCGCTGTACGGGTGGATGTGGTCCCATCCGGGCAAGCAGCTGCTGTTCATGGGCTGCGAATTCGGTCAGATCGCCGAATGGGATGTGGAATCGAGTCTCGAATGGCACTGTCTCGAATCCGGGGAGCATCTCGGCATCATGGATCTGGTTCGCGAGCTCAACCGGGTCCAGGCGTCTCGTCGTGCACTCTGGGGTCAGGACTTCAGCGCCGACGGTTTCGAGTGGATCGAAGGCGGCGACCAAGACCAGAGCGTGTTCGCGTTCGTGCGCCGCGACACCGAAGGTGACGAGGTCGTCTGTGTGGCGAACCTCACTCCGACACCACGTCCGGGCTACCGGCTGGGGGTTCCCCGCTCCGGTGAGTGGACCGAGCTGCTCACCACCGACGAGGCGAGGTTCGGTGGCACCGGCATGACCAACGGTTCGGTCGACGCCACCGACGTCGCCCACCAGGGTCAGAGCTGGTCTATCGAGCTGACGCTGCCGCCCCTGGCGATGGTGTGGCTGGGCTGACCACCGGAGTGGCTGGGCCGTCAGCTTCTCGCGTCGCGTAGTTCGCGGAGGAACGCGGTCACCTCATCCTGGTCCTTGGTGCGACGCATCGGGGGGAGCGCCCCGACGATGTCCCACCGGTAGCTGGCCTTGTTGGCCAGCCGAGGGTCGAGAACCGCGACCACGCCGGTGTCGGCGCTCGTGCGAATGAGACGTCCGGCCGCCTGGGCGGTCAACGTGACCGCTCGGGGCAGGTCGACGACCCGGAACGCGTCTTGGCGGGCCTGCTCCCGTCGAGCCTGCAACAACGGATTGTCCGGGCGGGGGAACGGGAGCTTGTCGATCGTGACCAGCGACAGGGCCGGGCCGGGCACGTCGATGCCCTGCCAGAAGCCCATTGTGGCGAACAGGCACGATTCCTCCTCCTCGCGAAAGGTCTCGAGCAGCGCCGGTTTGGGCATGTCGGCCTGGGTGTAGGTGGGCCAAGGGAGGCGAGGCTCGAGCCGCTCGGCCGCGGCCCGCATCATTCTCCAGCTCGTGAACAGGGCCAGGGTCCGACCCCCCGCGGCGGTGATGAGGGTCTCGAGCTCGCGGACCAACGCGTCCTCGTACTCCGCGGCTCGGGGGTCGGGCAGGTGGGCCGCGCAATACAACAGAGCCTGGCGTTCGTAGTCGAACGGGCTTCCGACGTCGAGCTCGGTGTAGGAGTCCGCAGGCACCCCGAGGCGTTCGGCCAGGCCGGGCGACAGGGTGGCGCTGGTCAGGATCGCCGTGCGCTCCGACCACAGCCGGTCGAGCAGCAAGCCTGACACGTCGATCGGGGCCAGCCTCAGGGTCGGTTTGTCAGCCGGGCCCTCGACCCAGGCGACATCCGACTCCGGCATCTCGCTGATCAACCCGATGTCGGTGATGAGCGAGGTGGTCACCTGACGAGCTCGCTCGAGTCTGCCCACGACCTCGATACCGGTCCCAGAAGCGTCGATTCCGGCCAGGACGCCGAGCAGGCCGCGCAGAGCCTCCTGGGATGCCATCAACGCCGTGCTCAGCTCCTCGCCGAGGACACCCTTGCGGAAACGATGGTCGACCGAACCGGCAAGGATCGTCTCGATCCGCTCCCCGAGCACGTCGATACGATCGAGGGTTTCATCGTCATCGATGATGGCACTGGCCACCCGGCGCAAGGCCCGGAATCGTCCAGCTCCGAGCTCGATTCCCGCGGTCGCCGAGATCACGTCCTCGAACTGGTGCGCCTCGTCGATGATCGCGACGTCATGTTCGGGAACGATGGCGCCTTCCGCCGCGAGACCCAGCCCGTAGAGGTGGGTGTTGACGATCACGACATCGGCGGCCGAGGCCCGGGCCCGGGCCGCATCAGCCCAACACGAGCCACCCGCCGGGCACTTGGACGCGCCAGGGCATTCACGCGATGAAACGCTCACCGAGGCCCAGGCCCGCTCGGATGGTTCGAAACGGAGCTCGGCGCGGTCGCCTGTGCTGGTGTTCCCCGCCCACTCGGCGATGTCGGCCAGCTGCTCTTCGGTGGTGCGATCGGTGACCCCGGCGAGGGTCATCTGGTCAGCATCGGCTTCGATCTCGTTGAGTCGTTGGACACAGACATAGTTGCTGCGACCCTTGAGGACCGCGTAGGAGAACGGAGTCGGTAACGTCTTGGCCAACAAGGGCAGGTCCTTGTCGGCGAGCTGATCCTGGAGCGCTTTGGTGGCCGTTGCCACCACCACGGTTTCGCCGCCGAGGATGGCGGGTACGAGATAGCCGAGACTCTTGCCGGTGCCGGTGCCGGCCTGGACGAGCAGGTGCTTGTGCTCCTCGATGGAGTCGGCGACGGCGAGCGCCATCTGCTGTTGTCCGGGCCGCTCCTCCCCGCCGTCGAGGGCTTCGGTCACCCGTGTGAGGGCTTCGGTAACCCGAGTTGTCGTCGTGTCCTGCGCCATCACGATCCGAATGATAGGACCCGGAGGTGACAGGACCTCGCCCGGCACCGGGCACGGATCGACGATCCGGTCCGGCTACCCTCGGCAAGTGGCCGAATTCAGAGCTTGCTATCGCCATGGTGACGCCCGTGCCGGTGTCACTTGTCAGCGGTGCAGCAAGCCCATCTGCACGGAATGTATGCGTCAAGCGTCCGTGGGTTTTCACTGCCCGGATTGCACCAAGACCGGTGGTCAGAAAATCTTCACCCCGGCCTCGCTTCGAGTCGAGCCGCTCGTGGTCAAGACCCTCATCGCGGTCAACGCCGTCGTGTTCCTGGCGGTCATGGTCCTCGATGGGGTGGAAGGGTCGATCAACCTGCAGGGCGAAGGGATGCTGTTCGGCCCGGCGGTGGCTGCCGGCGAATGGTGGCGAATCGTCACCTCGGGCTTCCTGCACGCCGGCCTGATCCATGTCGGGTTCAACATGGTGTTGTTGTGGCAGCTCGGCAGCCGCATGGAGGAGACCCTCGGCCATGTTCGGTTCGCGCTGTTGTACGCCGTCGGCTTGCTCGGCGGATCGCTCCTGGTGCTGATCATCAGCCCGAATCAATTCACCCTGGGGGCGTCGGGGGCGGTGTTCGGGCTGATGGGCGCCACGATGGTGAATCAACTGGCCCGCAACGTCAACCCGATGGAGACGGGCATCGGCGGGTTGGTGGCCATCAATCTGGCCTTTACGTTCTTTTTCCCGGGGATCTCGATCGGGGGGCACCTGGGTGGCCTGGCGGCCGGAGCGGCCGCCGGAGCGGTGATCTCCTATGGCCCGAAGCTGATTCCGGATGCGGCCATACCCGTCATTCTCGGCGGGTTGGTCCTGGTCGCCGCCGTGGCCGGCGTCATGGTGGTCAGCTGACTACCCGTTCTCGATCTGGTCCTTCAGCGCGGCCAGGTTCTTGTGCCAGATCCGTTTGAGGATCAATCCGCCGATTGAACCGCCGATCCGGCCCCCCATCCACCAGGGGAACGTCAACTCCTCGTCCCAGGTGAATTCGGTTCCGGCGCCAGGCACCGGCGAGAGCGTGAACCGACCTTCGCCTTTGACCAGGCCGACATGACCCACGCCCATGGTCTTCCCCTCGACCCACTCGGTGATGACCATACGGTCGGTGAGCGAGAAGGGCCCCACCTTGGTGTCACAGTCGAAGGCAGTGCCCACCCCCGATGTGGCCTCGCTCACGAAGCGGACCGCGGTGGCATCACCCATCCAGTCCACATGTCCCGCTATGTCCTCCACGCCGGCCCACACCTCGTTGGGCGGTGCTTCGATAACCGTCGACACCACGATGCGTCCCATCGCCGCACGCTAGTGCTCCCGAGCGATAGAACGAGAGGGTGAAAGAGCGCGATGCCGACCTGGGCGAACTCGTCGAAGAGCTTTCGGCCATCGGTCGGCGCGTGCGGGATGTCGTTCGTCGCGGGTCCCGCTCGGACGACGATGATCGGGTGGTCCGAGTGGAAGGTGGGGACCACATCTTCGGGGTCGATGACCGTGCGGACCGGACCGTCCTGGCCGGATTCGAGGGTCTTGCCGCCCGCTGGGGCGGTTCCCTCATCATGGAAGGGTACGACCAGCCCGTTCCCGTGGGTGGAGCGCAGGGCTCGGGCGCCTGGCGCTATCTGGTCGATCCGGTCGATGGCACGAGGCCGTATCTCGCCGGCAAGCGGAGTGCGTGGGTACTGATCGGCGCGGGGCGCGAGGCGCGCACCCTCGAGGATCTCGAGGTGAGCGTGGCGGTGGAGATCCCGACCGATCAGGGGGCATATGGCCTCGTCGCGGGGGCAATTCGCCATGGAGGGGTCCGGGCATTCCGGGACGATCTCATCACCGGCTCGGCGCCGGTGGAGACGGTGCTCCGGCCCCGGAGCGGAGCCGACCTCGACCATGTTTTTGTGACCGTGGTGCGCTTCGCGCCCGGCCATCACGAGGCGATCGGGCGATGGCAGGACGAGTTGCTCGGCGATCTTCAGGTATTTGACGACCTCGTACCCTGCACCGGGGGCCAGATGATGGGTCTGGCCACGGGCGCCGACGCCGCGGTGTTCGACCCCCGGCCTCTGCTGGCGCCAGGGTCGCTTGCCGCGCATCCCTACGACCTGGCCGCCCTGGTGATCGCCCGCGAGGCCGGGGTGACCATCGAAGCCTTACCTCCCGGCCCGCTCGACGTCCCTCTCGACACGGTCACACCCGTCGCGTGGGCCGGATATGCGAACCCGGCCATCCGGGCCTCGTTCACCCCTGACCAGCTCGGGGCGGCGGTCTCTAGGCCTCGACCAGCTGGTGGGCGGCAGTCTCGGGGGCCACGATGTTGATGCGCACGCCCGTGCCCTGTTCGAATCCGGCGGTCGTCGTCACATGAGGCACGACGTGCACATGCCAGTGGAACCGGGTGTCATCATCCGACGTGTGGGGGGCGGTGTGGAACATCACGTTGTACGCCACGTCGCCGAGCAGGCGACGAAGCTGACCCAGGGCATCGCGCAAGGCGCGACTGACCGCGACGAGCGTGGCCGGATCGGCGCGGTCCAGGTGGGCGGTGTGGGCCCGGGGGATCACGAGCAGTTCATAGGGTGATCCGCTCCAGAAGGGGCACAGCACCAGAACCTTGGGATGATCGATGAGGACCCGGTAGCGGTCCCCGAGCTCCTCCTCGGCTGCGGTGCACAACAGGCAGTCGCCGGCGGTGAAGGCCTTGAAGCACTTCAGCTCGTCTGAGAGCTCGCCCGGCACGAAAGGGATGGCGAGCAGTTGGCCGTGGGGATGTTCTAACGACGCGCCGGCTTCGCGGCCATGGTTGACGATCGCCTGGGTATAGGCGACGCTTGACAGTCTGGCGTGATCTTCCATCCGGTCACGGATCGCGGCGATGACCAACCCGGCTTGTTTGTCGTCGAGATCCGCCCAGCTGGCCTTGTGCTCGGGGGTGAACACCAGGACTTCGTGGATACCGTTGCCCGGTGCTTGGCGCCACACCGGGCCCAGGTGTTTGACGACCATGTCGCCATCACCCTCGAAGGCGGGCCAGAGGTTGGGGACCACCCGAACGAGCCATTTGCCGTGAGGACCGTAGGTCTCGAGCGCGGGGAGGGTTGCTTCCTCGTTGCCGGGACAAAACGGGCAGGGCCGGTCAGGCTCGGCCTCCACCGGTAGTCGGCGGGGGACAAAGTCGGACGGTCGCGACGCTCGCTCGGTGGCGATTGTCACCCACCGTCCAGTAAGGGGGTTGAGTCGGAGCTGACTCACATGGGCGCTCCAGGGCCGGGAGTGTGAACGGGGGCACCGCGCCGTTGCAGGCCCAATGTCGCAGGCTATCGCTCACCGTCGCTCTCGTGTTCCGTAGGGCGAATCGGGTCAAGAATTCGTTCGCCACCGGCCCGGCCGAACACGAGGAAGCCGGTCGCTCGCCCACCCAGATCGTCGCTCGTGCTCGGGTGTTCACCGTGTCATCAGGCGCAGCCGCACGGTTCGTCTGACTGTGACGCCCCGCCTACGGTGATCTGTCAGGTTAGGTCCTTGGAGTGTTGCGGAAGATGGGCCTGGCCAGGCCCAGGATCGTTGCCCGCATCCAACGCGGAGGGTCGCCTCCTCCTCTGTCCTCGAGGTAGATCTCGTTCACGGCGGTCTTCGGGAAGATCGGACGGCACTAGCGGTAGGCATCCTTGCGTGCGACAACCGTCAATACCACTATGTCTCCTTCGCTTGCGGTGTAGATGATGCGGTAGGAGCGACCAAGCCGTGCGGACCGTTTCCCCTCAAGCGGACCGAGCAGCTTCTTGCCCAACGTGGGTTCGTCATCGAGGCGGCGAAGTATCGCCTTGGCCTTCGCAGCGATTGCCGGTGGCAGTGCGTCCAGATCCTTTGTTGCCCGACGAGTCAGCTTCGGCAATTCGGCCTCACACGAGCTCGGTGAGATTGCCGGTGGCCACGTCGTCTTCAGCCTCGGCGACTGCGGCCATGGTGCCGGCGTCGGAGAGGATGTTGAGTGTTTCCAGTAACGACTCGTACTCGTCGTACCCCATCACCGCCGCGGCGGGCCGCCCGTGCTTGGTGATGATGAGGTCCGACCCGGTGGACGACACTTCGTCGACGATCTCGCTGAGACGGTCCCGCGCTTCGGTGAGTGGCGCCATCGCATGGCTCTTGCCGTCAGTGGTGTGGTGGCTCATAGTTGGAATTGTACGGAATTCAGGGCAGATTGTCACGCTGGAATTCTGTACAAATTTGTCTCACGGTGTCGTCTCGGAGAAACCACTCCGTTCACGAACGGCGCTGGTAGACCGACACATGGGTGGTGCTGGTGGGTCCGAAGGGCTGCGAGTTCCAGTCGGCGAAGCGTCCTTCGAGCACGAGACCCGCCGAGTACGCCATGTCGTCCAGCTCGTCGGGGGTGGCGTAGCGGAGATGCCACGGGCGCAGGCGAATCCCTGCCTCGGTGATGTCGACGTGCTGGCCCGTGATCGTCTGATCCGATGGGTTGTGGCGGCTCACTCGCAGAATGACCCGGTCCGCAGTGATCGACGCGGCTTCGACCGCCTGGGTCGGCTCATCATGGTCGGTATCGAGGACAAATCCTTCGAGCACGAACCGCCCCTCGGGGCCGAGTAGTTCCGCTATCTCGGCGAGGCTGGCCCGCTGGCTGTCGGCGTCGGCGATATTGAAGAAGGTGTTGAAGGCCACAAATATCAGCCGGTAGGGGCCGTGCGGGGCGGTCACCGACGGGGTGGCCATGTCCCCCTGGATCGCGATCACGGTTCGTCCTTCTGGGGTGGAGCTCAGCCGGGCGAGCATCGCGGGTGAGGCGTCAAGGCCCACCACCGTCAGCTCAGGCGAGACCAGGCGGCTCGCGATGCGACCGGTCCCGACCCCCAGTTCGAGCACCGGTCCGGCCCCGGCCAGTTCACGCAGGTACGAGACGGTGGCCTCCACGTCGGACACGTCGGCATACCACTCGTCGTACACATCGGCGAAGCGCTCGCCGTACGTCTCAGGTCCGTACCCTTCCACGTCCGGAAGCTACTCGGTGTTCGTCCACCAACGGTCGGCCCGATCCGTCGAGGGTCACCGATCCTCGTGAGGGAAAGGACGATGGGCCATAGACTCTGGTGATGTCGGCCTACCTTGATCACGCGGCGACCACGCCGATGCGCCCTGAGGCGTTGGAGGCCATGCTTCCGGCTCTCGGCGACCTGTTCGGCAACCCGTCGGGCGGTCATCGGGTGGCCCGGCGCGCTCAACGTCTGGTCGATGATGCGCGTGAAGACCTGGCCGATGCCCTCGGGGCTCATCCCGGAGAGCTGATCTTCACCTCCGGAGGGACCGAGGCCGACAATCTGGCGGTTCACGGCCAAAGAGAGGGTCGGCGGGTCCTGTGCAGCGCCGTGGAACATCACGCCGTCCTCGATCCGGTCCTGCTGGCGGGTGGTGAGATCGTCCCCGTGACCGAGGCCGGACTCGTGGATCTCGATGCGTTGGCTGCTGCGCTCGACCCGTCGGTCGCCTTGGTCTCGGTCATGTTGGCGAACAACGAGATCGGAACGGTCCAGCCCCTCGCAGCCGTGGCTGAACTGGTGCGCCGGCACGCTCCGAACGCTCGGCTTCACACCGACGCGGTCAACGCGTTCTCCTGGGCCGACGTCGCATCGGCCGCGTCCGGCGCCGACCTGATCTCGGTGTCGGCCCACAAGTTTGGCGGCCCGAAGGGCGTGGGCGCCTTGGTGGCCCGTCGGGGGGTGCAGCTCTCGCCCCTGCTGGTCGGGGGTGGGCAGGAACGGGAGCGCCGGGCCGGAACGCCGAACGTGGCGGGGATCGTCGCCATGGCCGCCGCGGCCCGGGTCACGGTCGAGAGTCGGGACCAGATGGTGGCGACCATCGCCGCCCGCCGTGACCGCCTGGTCGACGGGCTGCTCACGGCCCTACCCGGCACGGTGGAGACCGCCGTCGTCGCCGGCTCGCGGGCCCACAAGGTGGCGGCCTCGGGCCATCTGTGCTTCCCGGGGGTCGAAAGCGAAGCATTGTTGTTCCTGCTGGACCGGGAGAATATCAGCGCCTCGGCCGCCTCATCGTGTGCCTCGGGAGCCATACAGACCTCTCATGTGCTTCTGGCGTTGGGCGTCCCGCCGGATCTGGCGAAGGGCGCGGTTCGGCTCTCGCTCGGGTGGAGCACCACCGATGCCGAGATCGACCACGCCCTCGCGGTCATCCCCGATTCGGTGCGACGCTTGCAGAGCCATGCGGCGCAGCGGCCCATGGTGGGGGCGCGGTCATGACCGGCTCCGGATCGCCGATGCGGGTGCTCGTCGCCATGTCGGGCGGTGTCGACTCATCGGTCGCCGCCGCGCTGTGTCGCGACCAAGGTCACGAAGTGGTCGGCGTGACCTTGAAGCTCTGGGGCGGGGAATCGGACTCCGGATGCTGTTCGGTAGCCGACGTCGAGGATGCCCGCCGCGTCGCCGATCAGCTCGACATCGAACACCATGTTTTCAACTTTGGCGACGAGTTCACCGAGTGGGTTGTCGACCCGTATGTCGCGGCCCACGAGGCTGGGCACACGCCGAACCCGTGTGTGGAGTGCAATCGACATATCAAGTTCGATCGGCTCCTCGACCGGGCCGATGCCCTCGGGTTCGACACCGTGGCGACCGGTCACTACGCCCGCATCATGGCCGCGGCGGATGGAGCCCCGCGGGTGGCCCGAGGCCTCGACCGGGCCAAGGACCAGTCCTATGTGTTGCACATGCTCAGCCCAGAACAGCTCGACCGCGTCCTTTTCCCGGTCGGTGACCGAACCAAGACCGAGATTCGCTCCATCGCGGCCGGACTCGGGCTGCGGACCGCGGCCAAGCCCGACAGCCAGGATGTGTGTTTCATCACCAAGGCCGACGGTCGGCAGCGGTTCCTGAGCGAGCGCATGACCTTGCGTCCGGGTCAGGTGGTCGATCTCCAAGGGCAGCCAGTGGGGGAGGTGGACTCCGTTCAGCTCGTCACGATCGGTCAGCGCCGCGGCCTCGAGCTCTCCGGTGGGGGAGAGCGGCGGTATGTCGTGGCGACCGATCTCTCCCGCGACCGGGTGACGGTGGGCGGAATGAAGGACCTGATGACCGATGTTCAGCCGATCGATGCCCTCGAATGGGCCGGGGCCAAGGTCGTCGGCCGGCTCGGAGCTCAATGCAACGCCCACGGTTCGGCGCAACCTGGTTTCGTCACCCACGGTCAACTGAGCTGGGAGCAACCCCAGCGCCGGGTGGCCCCTGGACAATCGATCGTGTTCTATCAGGACGAGCTGGTCGTCGGCGCTGCCCTCGCAGCGGCGGAGCAGCCCAACGGGTGACCCGGGTCAGCGGTCGCGGGTGATGCGGACCTCATAGAACGGCTCGATGTCGGGTTCCTCGTCGACGGGGACGGGATTCGAGGAGTCGCCGTGTTCGAAATGGTCGGCGACGCCGACAAAGGCGGTCGAGGACCCTCGCAGAAGCTGGAGATCGAAGGTTTGGCCGGCACCCGCGGCGTCACCAAGGCAATGGCGAGCGGTCCAACCCGACCCTGCTGTGTCGACGTCGATGCGCTGCCCGGCGTGGCGGGGCTCGCCGGTGCACGAGGTGATGAGGACGCCCTGGCCTGAGCGACATGAACTGAGATCGGCCACCGGATAGAGACCCGGGCCGACGCTGGCGGTCCGCACGGTCAGCCACATCGATTCGTTGAGGCCAAGCTCGGTGCACTGTCCTTGCACCTCGACCGTGCGGCCAACACCTGGGCCCCCGTCCTGAGCGGTTATCGAGCTGATAGTCGATTTGACCTGGGCGGACGCCACCGCCCGACCCAAAGAATCCTCACGAGCACCAACCTGGTCCGCGCCCTGGGCGCTCACCAAGCCGATCCCCTCGGCTGACACCGAAGGTCTGTCGACCACCAGCCCACCGATGAACGACACGGCGCCGACCGCGACAGCCACCGACCCGGCGATGATCGCGCCGGCGAGAAACGCCCTGCTGTAGAGCCGGATCGAGGCTGGCTCTGGGGTATCGCTGCGCCGGTTGTTCTGCATAAATACTGCCTGCCCGTCAGTAGCCGGAGGACTCCACAGCCGTCGAAATCGGGACGACTTCGCAGTCGCTGATGCCGGCATTTGCCAAGTGCCGGACCTTCACGGCTCCGGAGTCGGCGAATTAGTTGATGTTGTAATGATACTCGGCAACAGGTGGGGGCCGATTGAGCAGAAACCCCTCGTTTCGGTCATGCTCGGCCCACCGGGGCCCCACTCGGTCGCGGCGCTGCTGGTCAGAGGGCAAACGATGGGGGCCGTGGGTTCACCCCAAAAGACGCTTCTGTTGGGCATGGGCCAGCACGGCACCCGGTCGGGTGGGAGCGAAGATGAACGCGGTGATGTCGGCCTGGTGGGACTTGCCTCTTCCGTCGGCGAGCGTGGCCGATACCTCCTCGTGGAGTTGCACCCCGACCGCCAGGCCGAAGGCGCCTTGGGTGAAATCCACAGCCGTTCCCGGTTCCACCGCCGGGCTCATGGTGGCGATGGTCTGGCGAGAGAACAGAACGGGCGTGACCAGCGAGAGATGATCGTGGAGCACCATGCCGGCCGGAACGAACACCACCCACCTCCGGGCCAGGCTGTGCAGCGCGCGCAAGCCGATGAAGCCGACCGGTGGGCCGAGGACGAGCGCCAGGCTGCCCAGCACCCACCAGCGCGCCGCGAGCAGGATTGGGCCGCCGAGGGCCGTGGTCACGATCGCGGCCCAGACCGCCACGACGATCGGGGTCAGCGGACCGGGGACTCGCAACGTCATGCGCTGCTCGTCGCCGTAGGAAGCCCCGTCCACGAACGCATTTCCGCTCGAGGCGGCGAGCGCGGCGTAGGTGGCGATGAGCGCCGCGGCCAGGCTGATCAGGGTCGTCGCTCCCCACTGGCCGTCCGGCCACAGGGCCCAGATCGCAGCCGGCACCGATATGGGCACGAGCACTCGGACGGCGGTGAGGGTGATGGGTCGGAGCACGAGTGACGCCCCGAGTGCCCCCGCCCATATCGCCCAGGCGAGCAGCCCGACCACGATCTTCGTGGGACTCGTCTGATCGGCCAACGCTCCGGACAGAGCGGAGCCGAGGGTAAAGGGCATGGTCACCCAGACCACGCGAAGAAGCCAGAGGATCGGTGCCGTGTCGAAGAGGAGGGCGCGCACGGGTGAATCATGCCCGATGCGATACCCGACAGGTGAGGCGTCGCGAGGCGTGCTCGGGCGGTGTCGTGCCCGAGTGGACCGGCTGACGTTCGCCTTCACAGGGTTGGACGCTCTACCGTGGGGCTGGGAGCGTGTTGGAATGCCCGAGATCGATTTCTTAATGGGTGTCACCACGTCGATAGGCAGCCTTCCTCACCGCGAGCCGGAAGCTGCCTGTCGTTTCGTGGTCGGGCGTCAACCTCGGCTGCCGGCCGTGCCGCAGTTGCCCAACCGGTCGCGGCTCGAACGGCGCCTGGCCCAGGCGGCTTGGGGCATTCCCGGGGTGTCGGTGCTGGACGACGGCTCACTCGAAATCGATCGCGGCGCGATCGACCCCGAGGCCCCCTTCACCGACGATCAGTTCACCGGTGAGCCGTACACGACCCTGCGGGTCTTCGTGGACAGCGTGAGTGATCGGGACGGGCCGATCAAGGTGCAACTCACCGGACCGGTCACGCTGGGGGCGGCCCTGCTCGAGACGGGGGTGCCTGCCGAGCTGGCCTTCGCTATGGCCCGCACGGCCATCCTGACCCGGGCACGCGCCCTGCTGGCGTACCTCGGAGCTCGAGCCCCGAATGCGCTACCGGTGGTGTTCGTGGACGAGCCGGTGCTGCGTTCGTGTATGGAGCCCGACTTTCCGCTGGCGCCCGAAGACGCCATCGACATGGTGTCCGGCACGCTGGCCGCCCTCGAACCATGTGCGCTGACAGGTTTGCGCTGTGGGGGCGCGGCGGATTGGCGGCTCGTGCTCGGCTCCGGCCCCCAGATCTTGTCCGTGCCGCTCGATGCGGGCATCGAGGCATCGGCGGGGGCCTTGGATCAGTTTCTTGGCCGGGGCGGCTGGGTGGCGTGGGGCGCGGTGCCCAATGATGGCCCGATGGGCACGAGCACCGATCGGCTCTGGCGCAAGTTGGCCGGCACCTGGTGCGATCTCGTGAAAGCGGGTTGCGATCCGGTTCGCATCCGTCGCCAGGCGATCATCACTCCGGCCGGTGGGCTCGGTCGCCACAGCGTTTCCCAGGCCACGCAGGTGTTCGACATCACCGCGGAGTTGGCCGAACGCCTGCACGACCAGGCCGTAGGCGTCCAGCTGACCGTCGGGGCCTGAGCGGGGTTTCTGCTCGAGCGGGGACCTTTCGAGCCGAGGTCCTTTCGAGCTGAGATCCTGGTCGGCGTGATGATCCGGGGCGGTGGTGATCTCGTCGCGTGGCCCGGCCAAGGGCGGATCGAAATACCATCAGGCCGATGGGTGCCAACGACGGTGGAGCTGATGCGGCGGAGGCGGAGAGGCGCATGGAGGTGCTGCGCGAGCAGGTGAGCTATCACGCCCGGGCGTACTACGACCTCGATGCACCCGAGATACCCGATGCGGACTATGACGACTTGTGGCGTGAGCTGCTGGCGCTGGAGGGTGACCATCCGGAGCTGGTGGCTCCGGACTCGCCCACCCACCGTGTCGGCGGCACCCGGTCCGAGCAGTTCGCCCCGGTCACCCACCGGCTTCCGATGATGTCGCTCGACAACGCCATGGACGAAGCCGAGCTGCGGGCGTGGGGGGAAAGGCTGGTCAGGCGGCTCGACCAGGGTGACGATGCGGGGCCGATCAGGTACGTGTGCGAGCTGAAGATCGACGGTGTCGCCATCTCGACCATTTACGAGAACGGCCACTATGTGCAGGCCGCCACCCGCGGCAACGGTCGGGTGGGTGAGGACGTGAGCGCCAATATCGCCACCCTGACGGGTATTCCCAAGCGCCTGAAGGGTGACGTGCCGGCTCTGCTCGAGGTCCGCGGCGAGGTGTACATGCCCGTCGCCGTGTTTGCGGCCCTGAACGAGGCCCAGGTCGAGGCGGGTAAGGCGACCTATGTCAACCCCCGCAACACAGCCGCGGGTTCGCTGCGCCAAAAGGATGCGACCGTGACCGCCAGTCGAGATCTCGCCATGTGGTCTTACCAGCTCGGCGCGGTCGAAGACGGACCCACGTTCAGCGGTCACCGCGAATCCCTGGACTATCTCGCCGACCTTGGGTTTCCCGTCAACCCGGAGATTCGCGTCTTCGATTCCGTCGACGAGGTCATCGCCCACTGTCGCCGCTGGCAGGACCACCGGCACTCGCTGCCTTACGAGATCGACGGGGTGGTGATCAAGGTGGACAGTCTCGAGCAGCACGACCAACTCGGGTCCACGAGCAAGGCGCCCCGCTGGGCCATCGCCTACAAGTTCCCACCCGAGGAACGTCAAACCCGGTTACACGACATCAAGATCTCCATAGGGAGAACCGGCAAGGCGACCCCGTTCGCGGTGCTCGAACCCGTGTTTGTCGGAGGATCGACCATCGGGATGGCGACGCTGCACAACGAGGATCAGGTCGCGCTCAAGAACGTCCGTCCCGGCGATACCGTCATCGTGCGCAAAGCCGGTGATGTCATCCCCGAAGTGGTTGGGCCCGTGCTCGCCGAACGCCCCGAGGACTCAGAACCCTGGACCTTCCCGGCGTCATGTCCGGTGTGTGGAACCGCTCTGGTCCGGCTCGAGGACGAGAGCGTGCACTTCTGTACCAACCCGGAGTGCCCAGCTCAGCGCTATGCCCGTATCGAGCACTTCGTCTCGCGCGGTGCGATGGACATCGAGGGCTTCGGTGAGCAACGCGTCCGCCAGTTCGTCGATCTTGGCCTCATGAGCGATGTCGCGGACATCTACAACCTGGACTTCGAGCGGATAGGTGAGCTGGAGGGATACGGTCCGACGTCGATCGAAAATCTCTCGAACGCGATCGATGCATCCCGTGACCGGCCCCTGGCCAACCTGCTGGTCGGGCTCAACATCCGCCATCTCGGGGCTTCCACCAGCCAGCTCCTCGCCCACCATCTCGGCAGCATGGTGGCGATCATCGACGCATCAGAGGAGACGATCGCAGAGATCGACGGGATCGGCCCCATCATCGCGGCGAGCGTCCGGGCGTTCTTCGACGCCGAGACCACTCGTGAGCTCATCGGTCGTCTGGAGGCGGCCGGGCTGAACCTCGACGGGCCCGAACGACCTGATGTCCCACAGACCCTCGAGGGTCTGACGATCGTCGTGACCGGCTCGGTGGAGGGCTATACGCGCGACGGGGTGAAGGTGGCGATCGAGTCCCGAGGGGGAAAATCCCCTGGCAGTGTCTCCAAGAAGACCACCGTGGTGGTGCTGGGCGAGAACCCGGGGGCATCGAAGGTGGCCAAAGCCACCGAATTGGGCGTGCCGGTCATCGACGCCGACGGTTTCGAGGCGCTGCTCGAGTCGGGCGAGTTACCCGAGTCCGCCGCACCACTGGAATAAACCCGGCTGCAGCCCGGCGTTCAGGTGACTTCGAAGCACCAACGGATGGGATCGCGGGCCCGCTCTGGCCCCTCGGTGATGCGCCAGACAATCGCCTCGACACAATTGGTGCTCTCCGCCAGGGCGACCAGCGCCTGCCCCTCGCCGGGACGGAAGAACACCCGGTTGCGGGCCGGTTCGTGAGTGAGCTGATTCGTGGGTATGACGATGCCGTTGACCCGTAGCGAAGCGTCCCATCCGACGGCCAGATCGACCCCGACGACGTCCTGGCTGAGGATCTCCGCGCCGCGGCTGGGCACGAGAGCATCGAGAGCCTCGTTCGAGGTGACCGAGATGTCCACACTGTCGGTGTCAGCGTCGAGCGCGGTCAGCACCAGCCCGACCACACTGGCGACGATCAACGCCGGGATCAGCATCCGCCGGGCGAGCCGTCGACGAGCCGACTCGGCCTGCTTGTTGGTGGGACGAGCAAGGGAGGTCGATCTGGCGTTCGAGCGGCCGCCAACCCGTTCTCGCTTCCCGTTCTGGCTCAGGGGAATCACCTCCCTATCTTGGACGCTCGGTGAGCGCTACCCGACATCGGTACGCCACGAGGGCACGCATCGGTCCTATCCACGACTGGGGCAGGGTTCGCAATTACGATTGTTGATCGTGGCCCTTCCCCGTCCTGCCGACCAAGTCGGTCGGTTTCTCGGCGATCGGTATCGGCTGGTGACCCGGGTCGGTGCCGGTGCGTCCGCAGAGGTGTATCTCGCCGACGACGAACGTCTGGGTCGCAGGGTGGCGGTGAAGATTCTTCATCCCGCCCTGGCGGCAGACGTGACCTTCCTGCGGCGATTCCAAGCCGAAGCCAGGGCGGCCGCGGCGCTCAACCATCCGAACCTTCTTGCGGTCTACGACTGGGGGACCGACAGCACCCCGTATTTGGTGACCGAGTATCTCTCGGGGGGCAGTCTTCGTTCGATCCTCGACGATCACGGGCCGCTCAGCCTGGCCCAGTCGCTCATGGTCGGCCTCGAGGCCGCCCGCGGGCTGGATTTTGCCCACCGGCGCGGGTTCGTTCATCGCGACATCAAGCCGGCCAATCTGCTCTTCGGTGAGGACGGCCGCCTGCGGGTTGGCGATTTCGGGCTCGCCCGCGCCCTCGCGGAGGCGGCGTGGACCGAACCGGCTGGGACGGTGGTGGGGACCGTGCGTTATGCCTCCCCGGAGCAGGTGTCGGGGGAACGGGTCGACGGCTCCGCTGATGTGTATTCGCTGGCTCTCGTGCTCATCGAGGCGGTGACCGGCGAGGTGCCCTTCTCGGGTGACACGGCGGTATCCACCATGATGGGTCGTCTCAAATCCCCCGTCGATGTGCCCGACGCGATGGGGCCGCTCCAATCGGTGCTGGCTTCGGCGGGTGCCATCGACCCCGTCGACCGCCCGACGGCCAAACAGCTCGGGACCGCGTTGTTTGCCGGGGCAGTAGGTCTTGCCGCACCGGATCCGCTCCCGATCGCCGAGCCGGTGCTCGACCCCACACCATCGTTGGCGAACCCATCGTTGTCGAGCGAGGCCCCCCACGAATCGCCCGGTGAGCGGCCGGGTCAGCCGGATCTCGATCTGCGCCCAGACCGGGTGTCTTCACCTTCTGACGGTGAGCCGGATATGACCCTTCTGGCCGGTGGCGGGCCGGCCGATGCCGATCTACCCGATCAAAGCCGCCGCGAGAGGCGCCGCCGACGGCGTTCGGGCCGGCTGCTTCGCGCCGTGAAGATCGGAGCGGTCGTGGCGGTCTTCGGGTTGGCCGGTCTGGTCGCCGCGGTCCTGTTGCGCCCTGACGCTCCCCGCACGTTCGAAGTACCCGACCTGGTGGGCAGCGACGCCGAGTCGGTCAGCAGAACGGTGAAGCCCTTTGGCCAGGAGATGGTCATCCGGGGCGAGAACAGCGACACGGTCGCCGTGGGCAAGATCATCGACCAGAGCCCTCCGGAGGGAACCTTGCTCGCCGAGGGCGAGAACATTCGATTGACCAAGTCGCTCGGGCCGCCGATGGCCGAGGTGCCAACGGATTTCGAAGGGCTGCCCCAAGAGGAGCTGACCCGTCGTCTCGAAGAAGCCAACCTCGCCCTCGGAGAGGTCACGCTCGAGCCGAGCGAGGACATTCTCGCCGATCATGTGATCCGCCTCGACACCCTGGATCGATCATTGGCCGAGGGCTCGATGGTCGACGTGGTCGTGTCCACCGGCCCGGCGCCAAGGATCGTGCCCGACGGAGTGCTCGGCGTCACCCTTGAAGAGGCTGCTGCGCTTCTCGCCGAGGTGGACCTGGTCGCCGTTTCGACCGAAGACTTCAGCGATACGGTCCCCGCCGGTGCGGTGATCTCCGCTACCCCTCCCATAGGCAGCGAAGCGGCTCGTGACAGCGAGGTGCAGCTGGTCGTATCGAGAGGAGTTCCTTTCTTCGAGATCCCCGATGTGATCGGATTCGATCCCGCCGCGGCCGCGAATGCCCTGGAAGAGGCCGGATTCACCACCGGCGACACCGTCGGTCCTCCGAACCGGCCCGTCATCGCCACCGACCCACCGGCGGGGGAGTTCCATGCCCGCGGTCGAACGGTGCGCATCATCACCCGGAACTCCTAGCGCCGGGACAGGTGCCTGGCACCGGTCATCGGAGTTGAGTGGTGCCTGGCACCAGTGAGCAACGACTAGGGGGCGGTGACCTCCCGGGTGCGTTCGGCGATCTCGTTGGCCAACTCGATCCCATCGGCATCGGGAGGCTGCGCCATCAGGGCCATCAAGGCGGTTATAT
>Ga0316190_10000400_pt1 | contig 29351 bp, 32 predicted proteins | sample Eddworburrow2_MG_FD_204929 | JGI IMG/M metagenome (GOLD analysis project Ga0316190, IMG submission 204929) | Coastal sediment microbial communities from Maine, United States - Eddy worm burrow 2 | ecosystem: Environmental > Aquatic > Marine > Coastal > Sediment | place: USA: Maine | collected... | reverse complement strand
CAAGTTATTCCGGACAAGCCGTTTTAACCATGCCTATTCTGGCGCCTTTATCAGACTTAATAGGGCTTTCAAGACAGGTTTGTGTGTTGGCCTATCAGTATGGCGCGGTGATGACAGATCTGATCATACCCACCAACGGAGGGCTTATGGCTGTTCTTGCAATTGCCGGCATCTCTTTTGATAAATGGTTTAAATTTGCTATTAAATTCGTCCTGGTAATTTTTGGCATCAGTGCAATTGCCCTGGTGGTTGCCATAGCTACTAATTTGTAAATCGAAATCATCGTTGTAACCAGCTAATAAATTATACGGCTACCGGCATTTGCTGTTTCCAAAGCCTGTAATAATATCCCTGCGAATGAAATAGAAAATTATGTGAGCCTTCCTCCAATACCTTGCCTTTATTCAATACTACTATTTTATCTGCCTGCAGAACCGTGCTGAGTCGATGTGCAATCAGGATTATAGTTTTGTTGGCTTCTCTGAGGCTTGCGACAGCTCTTTGTACATAGTTTTCTGAGCTGCTATCCAGGGAGGACGTTGCCTCATCGAGCACTAAAATTTCCGGTTCTTTGTATAGTGCCCTCGCAATAGCTATCCGTTGTTTTTGTCCGCCAGAGAGGGTAGCGCCATTCTCACCCAGATAGGTATTAAATCCGTCAGGTAGGTTTTCTATAAAATCCAGAATACCAATCCTCTTACAGATATGAGTAATCCTTTCCATTGCCGGGGCAAATTCACCGACAGCAATATTGTCTATCACATTACCCGCAAACAAATCAATTTTCTGGGGAACTATAGAAACAAGTTCCCTGAGGCTTGTATTATCGGTATATTTCAGATCAATTTCCCCTATGGAAATGGTTCCTTTTTGAATGGGATATAGGTTTTGCAACAAAGCTATAAGCGTAGATTTACCAGAGCCACTTTCTCCCACTATGGCCGTAATCTTACCCTTGGGAATAACCAAATTTAATTTTTTAAAGACCTCAACCCTCGTTCCATATCTGAAGGCTACATTTTTAAAAAGTATGTCCCCAAGATTTTCTTTTTTAATATGAATCTTATTTTCGGTATCCTCCCTTTCCAGATCCATAATCTCAAATAACCGGTCGGCTGCAATCAGCGCATTTTGTATTTCCCTGTTGGCCCCGATAAGGCTGGCCACAGGTCCGGTAAAATAGCCTACAATGGCATAAAAAGACATCAGTTCTCCCGGAGTAATATCTCGCTTTAGGACAAAGTAGGAACCGCTCCATAAAAGTATGATGGTAAATAATTTTGATATTGAACTACTACTTACTGAAGAGAAAACCGAATTTAATGCAGAATTATACCCGGTTTTCAGTAAACTAATAAACCTGGTTTCGGTCTTGATATTGGCGAAGCTTTCCAGCCCAAATCGCTTTATGGTTCCAACGGCATTCAGGGATTCTACCAACTGACTTTCCAATTCTGCAGATTTTTCCATGATCTTTCGTTCTGTTTTTCTGTTCAGCCTGTTCACCGTAAAATATACTATGGCATACACCGGAATAACTGTAAACATGATTAGGGCCAGTTTCCAGTAGAACGAAAACATGAGGGCAAAAGAAAAAATAATAATAAGCACATTTACGGTAAGATTCAATGAAACCCCATTAATAAAGGCCCTGATTTTTACCGCATCATTGATACGGGATATGATCTCACCGACCCGCATTGTGTCAAAGAACTGCTGGGGTAGTTTAAAAAGATGTTTGTAATAACCCAGGATAAGACGCACATCAATCTGCTGACCTGATTTTATCAAAAAAACATCCTTAAATATCTCAATTAGGATCTGAAGTACAAGTAATACCATCATGATGACCCCTAATAAATTCAATAGCCTGGTGTTCCCGCCAACAAAAACAAAATCAGTTAACTTTTGAATATAAATAGACGTAGAAAATCCCAAAAGTGTATACACAACAGCTCCGGCTAATGCCTGTAAGAGAATCCATTTATGAGGTTTTAAGAGGAACCAGAAACGTCTGTAAACGGAGACAGTTTCATTGCCTTTTACAAAATTCTCTTCAGGTTGTGTGAGCAACAAAACGCCTGTCCACTCTTTTCGAAATTCATCATGGGTCTTTTTTTGGAGCTTCCCATAGGAAGGATCCATGATGGTTATATACTTTTTAGTAACCTCATAGATTACCACATAATGATGCAATACTTCTTTTACTATAACATGTGCTATGGACGGCTTAGGTATTTTAAAAAGGCTGTCAAAATCTCCCCGTACCCCTTTGGCTTCAAATCCCAGTTTTTGGGCAGCTTCTAAAAGACCTAATATATTAGTGCCTTTTTTATCGGTGCCTGCATATTGTCTGATCCTGGCAATTGGGATCTGTAATTGGTAATGGGCCGCTATAGATACAAGGCAGGCCGCACCGCAATCTGTAATATCGTGTTGTTTGATAGTTATTCTGGCCATACTTGGAAATCGTTATGGAACAAGGTAGTCTGACTGGCTGCAGAAGGGTTGCAAATTGCATTTTAATTAAACCAAAAAACGCCTCATTAAATGAGGCGTTTTCTAATTATTACTCTTCTAAAATTTTATTATAAAAAATAGTGCCTAAACTGATAATAGGCTACAATTCTTAAAGTATCCATTAATTTTAAACCTAAATCGCGTCCATTGTTATAATCTTTTTTAGTTCCTCCATTAATTTTTTGAAGATCCTTTGTGTTTAATTCTATAGTTGTCATTTTTTCTATTTGTTATAATTAAGTAAGCATTAATAAATAAACCCTTCAGTGCGCATTGAGATGATTCATTTACGCTAATATCATAGCATTCCCCGCATAAACTTCGCACTTAACTATCAATTTATTAAAGGACTGATAAAACAGGCAAGATATTATTAATGCTATGAAATAGGCAAGAATAAATAAACCCGTATTTAATTCTAATATAACCGTTTATCGTGCCACCCAGTAACTGAGGAAAAGTAAGTAATGGGAAAAGCAGGAATTTATTAAAAGTTAATTCTGAAAGATCTAAATGAAGTAATGCAAAAACAATTATAGTCGTATAATAAATCCATCTAAAATTTGCATTCCAAAATTTTAAAAAATAGGTGAAATATTTATTAGCAAAAAAATAGGTGATCAACGCAAATAGAGCTGATATAAGAATTCTTTCCAGTACATACTTATCTATATCTAAATGGCTAATCCCAAAACCCAATTTAGAAGTAAGGACATATGTCAAAAGGAAAACGGATATTGTAATATATAATGGTTTAAAAACAAGTGACAATCTAAATATTGCTTCCTCCAGGAAAGGTCCGAATAGTACGGCATATAGCATAAAATTTAGAGGTGATAGTTTATTTCTTATATCTATTACCGGAGGCTCGCCTAATTCTGCCCACGTAATTACTACAATAATCCATAGTAACAGAAAAAATAACTTGATCAAATAAAATATAAAGACAGATTTAAGGTTCTTTTTGACATCATAAGATCTGCTCAATTTGTTATCAGGATTCTTTACGAAATTGACTATTGCTTTAATCTTTTGAACAATTACTTCTTTACCGGAGTTTTTACTTTGATTATTCATAGAGTAAGGAGAATTTAATTATTTGACTTTTGAATTCACACCTTGGCTTTCATATTGAGATCTATACTTGAATTGACCCATTGGCATTGATCCTAAAAAACTTTTATAATGGGCAAGAAGACTGGCACGTCAAAAAAGTCACCCCAAATATGAAGAGTGACTTTTTACTTCCTTTAAACGTATTAACCATTAATAAGACCAAAAGCCCATGAAACTATATCACCAAAGGTCTGAACACCATGTCGAATATGATCCCCAACGGCATGGCCAAAACCATAGTCGCTTTTGGTGCCACCATTGATTCCTCTTAATTCGCGTAACTCTAAATATTCTAATTCCATATTTATTACATTTTAAAAGTTATAATCCTAAAATCTATTCATCTAATGTCGATCAACCCCATTAATTCCATCCCAAAATCCATGGGCAAAATCAAGGCCTCTCCCGGCCATATCTCCCGCCATAAAAGCCAATATTTCATACCAGGCAGGTTTATAACCTCCTGCTATATTTTTCAATTCATTTTTATCTAAATTTCTCATTTTCTTTATGTTTTATTAAATTAAAACAATTCCGTTCCATTTTTAAATCCACTCCACCATGCGTTGGCAGTCTTGCCCACCGCTATGGAAACATTTATTATAAACCTTGGCGGCGGACCAATTAGCACTCCCCCTTCTGTGTTTCTTAATTCGTATAAAGTCAATTCTTCCATTTTTTTTAATTTTTAATTACACATTTAGTTATAAACCCTCCATTGCGCACCTGGATGATCTGATCTATGCTAAGATCATGACATACACCGCATAACGCCTGCATTCAGATTTAAAATTTTAGTAAGCGATAGAATTATTGGCCGGATTTAACCAATCGTCCATTTTATCGTACAGCAGTTCAAACAGGCTTCGCCTGCTCAACTTAAAATTCACGTTCAGGGTCATCCCTTTTTTAAGGTTTCCCTTAAATCCGTTTTTTAGGAGAAGGTATTTCTGGTCCAGGCTGCAGCGCACCTTAAAAACAGATTGCTCTTCTAAAAATTCAATGTCTCTGCCTATCTCCAGTACATGCCCCGTAGCCAGACCCCATTGATTGTAATTATAGGCATCTATCTGAAAGTTTGTGTGATCCTCTTCTTTGATGAGCCCAATGTCTGACGGACTAACATAACACTCCACCAGTAAAGAGGTGCTGGGAGATATTTGAGCCAGCACAGTTCCGGCGTTTACAAAATTACCGGCCTCCTGCTGCTGTACATTTAACAAGGTGCCACTGGCCGGGGCGGTGATGATGTACTGGCTTTTTTGTTCCACCAGTTGGTTATCATTAGCCTGCAACTCTTTTAGGGTATTGTTATACAGGGTTAAATCTGCCTGCCATGAATTTTGTTGCTGTTTTCTGTGCTGCACTATTTCAGATACGGCCAGGTCAAATTCAAATTTGTAATTATCATATTCTGCCCTTGCAATTACCCCTTTTTCATATAAAAGTTTGTAGCGCTCAAAGTCTCGTTTTATCTTTTGCAACCGAATCTTAAGTTCACTCAGTTTTTGATGGTATTGCAGGTAACTCTTTTGATATTTAGGTGAAGAGACTTCTGTAAACCGGACAGTTTTTTGATTTAAAAGCAGCGTTAGGTCATTGATATAGGAAAGAGCTTCCCGGCTTTGAAAGGCAGAAAGAGTGAGTTTCTGGTCTATCCCCTGATTCTCCAGCACCAAAAGAGTGTCTCCCTTTGTTACCCTTTTATTATTGGCAAGGCGGCTATAAAGCACCTGGCCAGAGGTTATAAGGTTAAGCCCAAGACGTTCCTTATTGGGTTTAATAATTCCCCTGGCGGTGGCAACCACATCTACTTTTAGAAAAGGAAGGGTCATAAAAAAACCCAACAGCAGTAAAAGCAGAAGCAGGTAGATGCCCTTACTTTTTGTGCTGTGCTTAAACCGGTGTACCTCTGCGGTATTTTCCAGGATCTCTTTGGGAAAAACCTGTTTCATTTTTTTGTGCCGTTAAATTTAGTTCCTGAATAAGAAGCTGTTTGTGGCACAAAATAGCCATGTCCCCTGCAGCCTGCCTGCAAAGGGGATAAATGTGCAAGAGGAGATAATGATTTGTTAATTTTTAGCAGCGCATAGGTGTCTTTTAAACGAAAACATTTGACCCAACAAGTAATGCATGGCCTGGACCATTGGTAATTATTAGTGGCACCCTTGAATCTTAAACTTTAAATTATTGGAATGAAAGTCCAACTAAATACCAGATAAACAGCATCATTAGCACCAAGTATTTATTTTTTCCTTATTTTCAATTCTAAGTTTCAATAACTTAACATGCCAATCTTTATTTATGTTGTTTAGAAAAATATTCCTGCTTCTTTTAGTATCACACATTTGTTTAGGCGCACAGGACACTTTAAGCCTTCAAAAACCTGTTCAGATTCTTAAGAAAGCTCCGGTGGTTTTAAATAATGACACCCTGTTTTACTTTAAAAATGGCACAGAAACCTACCCCGTTGAAGTTAGGGCAAATGAGGCTTCATTAAGGTTAAAAAGGCTTACGGCAGCATATAACCCTTTGCTTGATAGCTTGTGGCTTAGGCAAAATAATGAATTGGTTGAAATAATGTTTAACAATGATTTGGCCCTAGTTACCACTTTACAAGATGCTGTAAGTGATAAAACTACCACCCTTCTTCTGGCTAAGTCCAGGCTAGAGCTTATAAATAAAGGTTTAAAGGGCACCGAAGACTTAACTACAAAAGAATGGGCAATTCGTATTGGGTATTTTGTGCTGTTACTGGTTGTCTTAATTCTATATATTAAACTTATTAATTGGGTTTTTAGGAAGATAAATTTAAGATTGTCTAAAATTGAGCAAAAATTTTTAAGAAAAAAGACCAATATTTTAAAATATTTTATACCCAAAGACACGGCCAATATTTTCGTGTTTATTTCAAATATCCTGCGTATTGCGGTGATTGCAATTACCCTTATTATTTATGCACCATTTATGTTTAGCTTTTTTCCCTGGGCAGAAAATGTAGTAAACCTGTTTTATGGCTATATCGCAAAACCTGTTAAATATGTCTTTTTTGGTTTTGTGGAATTTATTCCATCCTTATTTTTCATTTTAGTTATTGCTTTTTTTGCAAGATATTTTGCCAGAATTATCAGCGAAATTGCCAATGATGTTGAAATAGAAAGGTTTAAAATTAAAAATTTCCATAAAGATTGGGCTAAGCCAACTGGGAAGATCCTCGCAATACTAATCTATGCCTTAGCCCTCATATTAATTTTTCCTTATTTACCAGGCTCGGGATCCGCTGCCTTTCAAGGCATCTCAATATTTATTGGGGCCCTTATTTCTTTTGGTTCCACATCGGCCATTGCCAATATTATTGCAGGAATTGTTATCACCTATATGCGCCCTTTTCAAATTGGTGATCGAATAAAGGTTGACAATATTGTAGGGGATGTCATTGAAAAAACAATTTTAGTGACCCGTATCAGAACCACTAAAAAAGAGGAAGTAACTATTCCAAACGCGAAGATCTTATCCGGGACAATTGTTAATTACTCAAATGAAGACGATAAGGCAATAATACTGTATACTTCTGTAACCCTGGGCTATGATGTGCCATGGGAGACAGCGGAGGAATTATTGTTAGAGGCCGCCTTAAATACACAGTTTATTTTAAAGGAACCTAAGCCTTTTGTATTACAAACCAGTTTGGACGATTACTATGTATCTTATGAACTAAATGCCTACACCTCCGAACCTAAAAAAATGCCTTTTATTTATTCTGAAATGCATAAAAATATTTTAAATGCTTTTAACAAGGCCGGCGTTGAAATACTTTCACCAAGTTACGTTTCTGCGCGAGATGGAAGTTTAACTACAGTGGCAGGTAAGTTAACCGCCGAAGACAAATCCCCTCTAAATAAAATTGTGGATCATTTAACGGGTCAAAACCAAAATATTACCATAACCAAAGAGGGAAACGATATAAAGGGTTAGATCGCTATAATTCATAGCGGCCTTTTTCTATTACTTTAAAATTCTTACATTTATTACACTTGATTTCTCTGCGGAATTATCCTGGCGTCCGTGCTCCAACTCCCCCGCCGCTTTGCAGAGGTCATCACAACCAATTTATGGCCTGGGCCAATGATAGTTCGAAATAACCAAACAAAAACACCAGTATGAAAAAATCACATCATCTGACAAGCGTAAAAATAATAGTTGGGCTTGTAATGCTATTTTTTATTTTCCAGGCCTGCAAAACTGAAAAGAAAGATGCCATCAAAGAAACGGATAAAGAGGAAGTAATTGAAATTACTACGAATACGATGGACTTTCAAAGCATCGATACCATCTCCTCGGGATGGAATACGTTCAAGTATATCAATAAATCTGAGGAAACACATTTTTTTTTATTGGAAAAATATCCGGTAAATAAATCGATAACTGATGGGAGAGTTGAAGTTTTTCCGGTGTTCCAAAATGGTATGGATTTAATCAATGATGGAGAACCCGAAGAGGCCTTAAAAGAATTTGGGAATCTGCCGGAGTGGTATTCAGAAATTGTATTTTCCGGAGGTTCCGGCCTGGTTTCCCCCGGGGAAACGGGATTCACAACCTTAAATATGAAACCGGGCTATTATGTCATGGAATGCTATGTTAAAATGGAAAATGGAATATTCCACTCTGTAATGGGCATGTCTAAACCTATTGTTGTGACAAATTCTGAAAGTGGCAATTCTGAACCCAGTGAAAATTTCAGCATTTCCATATCAAGTGCTCAGGGTATAACATTTGACGCAGAAAATTTACCGCTAAAAGGGGTGCGATCATTTGAAGTTACTTTTATTGACCAAATTACGCACGAAAATTTTGTTGGGCATGATATAAATTTGGTGAGATATGATGATAATGTTGATCTTAAGGTTCTTGAAAGCTGGATGAATTGGGCAGATCCAAAAGGGCTTATAGCCCCTGCTCCAGAAGGTATTACATTTTTGGGCGGAGTGAATGATATGCCGGCAGGCAGCACCGCATATTTTCAGGTAAACCTTAAACCAGGAAATTATGCATTGATTTCTGAGGTGCCTAATACCCTAAGTAAAAACATGCTTAAAACATTCAAAATAACAGAATAAACCAAATCAAATGACTGAGATATTAACTTTAAGGTGGTTGAATTACCTTGAGGGATAAAATAAGTTCTGGATAACAAATTCTTGTCTTGAACCTGTGCTGATTTTTATACAAGACCGTTATAACCAATTTAGAAGAATACCTATGAAAATAAAAAATCTAACTTTTATCGCATTGATTTTATTAAATTTTGGTTGTAAAAACAGTTCTCAAAAATCAGAATCAAATTCAATTCAAATTGATGTAAATACAGAAAATACAATGGAGCAAAAAAGCCTTATAGATTTTGGAAATGAATATGCCAATGCCTGGAGTAGCCAAAAACCTGAAAGGGTTGCTGATTTCTTTGCTACAGATGCCTCATTAAAGGTTAATGATGGTGAACCAGCCGTCGGAACTGAAGCGATTATAAATGTTGCCAAAGGATTTATGGATGCTTTTCCCGATATGATTGTTGCTATGGATAGTTTAATAACTAAATCGAATAAAACACGATTTTACTGGACGCTAACTGGGACAAATAATGTTCCGGGTGGAACTGGAAACAAAGTAAAAATTAGTGGCTATGAAGAGTGGACCATGAATAAAGAAGGTTTAGTCCAGGAGTCCAAAGGTCATTTTAATGCGGAAGAGTATAACCGACAATTAAATGGAGAAGTACCTGAATAAAAGCCGACTGCAACAATGGCTATAATTCATTGTGCTAGAACCACAAACTAAGAGAATTTCCCTATTTTAGATAGAATAAGCTGTATGATTTTGTGGGTTAGGTGATTACTGCCGGGCCATTAGCAATTATTACGTCTTAGAAAATAAAATACTAATCAAATTCAAATAAATACAATTAACATAAAAAGGGAACAACATGAAATTAGGAGCATTTTCCATCAGTCTTAGTGTTAAGGACATTAATGTGTCCAAAGAATTTTATGAAAATCTCGGTTTTAAGGTTTTCGCAGGCGAAATTGAGAAAAATTATCTGATAATGAAAAATGAAAAATCACTTATCGGACTATTTCAAGGGATGTTTGAAAACAATATTTTGACTTTTAACCCAGGATGGAACACGGAGGCCAATAAACTTAAAAATTTTGATGACGTGAGAGAAATTCAAAGGGAATTAAAAGAAAAAGGAATTAAGTTGGAAAGTGAAGCCGATGAAAGCACAACCGGCCCCGGTAGTTTTGTTGTTATTGACCCTGATGGAAATACAATTCTTATCGACCAACACGTATAGCAAATTGATTTAATAATGAACAACTATGTATTGCACATAGCTAAGTGCCTTGAACACTTCAAAAGTGAAATTCATTAATTAACATAAACCTAAAATCCATGAGAAATTTGAGCTTAATTATTTCCTTATTTCTAATCCTCCAAAGCTGTACACATAAACAGGAAGCGCAAAAGACAAATGTTCAAACAAGCAGTTATTTAGATTATTCTGGTCGTGATGATAAATTAAGCGGAGGGGTAAAGATGATTCCGATTCAAACGACTGCAGGTGAATTTAAGGTTTGGACAAAAAGGGTTGGTAACAATCCAAAGATGAAAGTACTATTACTTCACGGTGGGCCGGGTTTTACGCATGAATATTTAGAAGTTTTTGATTCTTATTTCCCGAAAGCTGAAATTGAGTATTACTATTATGATCAGTTGGAATCTTTTTATAGCGACCAGCCTAATGATAGCAGTTTATGGAGTGTAGACAGATATGTGGATGAGGTAGAACAAGTGCGAAAGGCGCTTGGTTTAAACTCAGACAATTTTTATCTCTACGGAAGTTCCTGGGGCGGCATCTTGTGCATGGAATATGCGCTGAAATATCAGCAGAACTTAAAAGGGTTAATTGTTTCTAACATGATGGCTTCTATTCCGGATTATATGACCTATGCCAATGAAGTCATCGGGCCACAACTTCCTGCAGCTATACTAAAAGAAATCAGAGATTTGGAGGAAAAAGGGGATTATAAAAATCCCAGATATTCAGAATTAATCTATGCAAATTTTTATCCTGAACATGTGTTGCGCATGCCTTTGGAAGAATGGCCAAATCCTGTAGATCGGGCATTTGCCCATGTAAATATGGATTTCTATGTTACCATGCAAGGCCCTAGTGAATTTGGGGTTGTAGGGGATGCAAAGTTGAAGAATTGGGATATTAAAGCAGAACTTTCAAAAATTTCGGTTCCTACCTTAACTATTGGTGGCGCCCATGACACGATGGATCCAAAGCACATGGAATGGATAGCTTCAGAAGTTCAGAATGGACAATATTTGCATTGCCCCAATGGGAGTCATTTAGCCATGTATGATGATGCAGAAAACTATTTTAAAGGTTTAATTGAATTTATTGTTAGTGTAGACATGGAACAGGCGAAATAATTTGGGAGACAAACCAACCAAAGTAGCACTGGCAAATTTTATAATTTACCCTAATGCAGATCTCGTATTTTATGTCTTATTAATTGGTCTGGTTGTTATTCTGGTATTATTATTCATTGTTTATCGGTATTTCTCACGCAAACGTAAATTAAGTTCAACTCATAAAATTGAATGAAAATACTCTTAAGGAAAATTCAAAGTGTATAGCTTTACACATGGAACTAGAAGATTTTAGTGAAGCCTTGTATAAAGAAAGAAAGAAATTAACCCTTTTTGTGTAACTTGATAAAATGAGCGGGAATGAAGAATTTAAGATTGGTTTTTTAGATCATGTGGCTATTCGTGTTAAAGATATGGATGTGTCTGCCGAATGGTATGAACGTGTGCTTGGGCTTAAAAAATACCAATTGAAAGAATGGGGGCCATTCCCCATTTTTATGTTGGCCAATAAATCTGGCCTTGCGCTATTCCCCGCAAATAAAACAGATAAACCAATAGATCAGACATCCAAAAACGTTGGCATAGATCACTTTGCTTTTAATGTTACTAACGAAAATTTTGAGAAGGCAAAAAGGAGATATACGGCAATGAATTTGGAATTTACCATCCAGGACCATCACTATTTTCTTTCTATGTATACCAAAGACCCGGACGGGCATAACGTTGAGTTGACCACATTAATAGTGGATGAAAAATCATTTTATAAGCCCTAAGATGAAAACAGCCATAATTATCATTTCAATAGTATTTACATTTGTTTTTGAGCCTCTTATATATGCCCATGATGGACATCCAGATCCTGTTCTTCAGGAAATAAATGACTATGTAATGGCCATACAGCTGTTGCGGATAAATGATTCTGCGGCGACCAATATTTTTAAAACCTGGCAAGAACTCAGGGCAGAATCCTGGGAGATACGCAATCTTACAGATGAGCAGAATTTGTTGATGAATTCTGATGCCGTAATGAAACAAATCAGCAAGACCAGGTCCAAACAAAAGCAGCTACTCAGTGAATGCCGAATATACTTTGCTAAATTAATTGAACAAGAACCTGCAGTTAAATTTATTGTTGACCAATCTATAACTGCAATTTGGGATGCGCCTCCATTAGAAGTTCAGCAAGGGCACTTTAAAGTTTTATTGGTTGAAATTCAAAATAAAAGAAACTCCAAAGCAGAGCTCACCATGGAAAGCGATTCCAGTGATGATATCTTATTCTGGAACAAACAATTTACACTAGAAGCCAAAACTTCAAGATATACTTTTGTGGTACTGGCCCCGCTGCGTGAAAGCCAAATAACCAATACCCTCAACATTAGTGATGAACCTGGCAATAAAACAAATGTAATACTTAGCGTAAAGGGCATTCCCATGAAGGAAGCGCCATTTGTGCTAACTCCAGACAGTATCCCAACCCACGTTGTTGTTCCGGATTACGTTAGTGTACCGGTTGATAAAGCCATAACCTTTTCTGAATCTGTCAAATTTTCAATTACTGATAAAGAAACCGGGAAGCCCCTCTCGGCAAGGGTAGAAGTGAGTGACAAAGCAGGAAACCTTTACTGGACTCCCATTAAGGGGCCTTCATATGCCGTAAGCAGAAACCTGGAATGGGGTTGGCATACAGCACTTTGGGAATATCAGCCAGGGCCCTATTTCTATATGCAGGGCAATGCAGAACTTGGGATAAGCCCGCAAGGCAAAAGAGCTAAGATCTATCATGGTTATGAATACAGGCCGGCAGAGGTGGAAGTGCCCGGGCACGGGAAGGTAAATATCGCCCTGGAACGATGGATTAATATGCCTGAACTTGGCTGGTATTCCGGACAAACACACATACATACTACAGATATTGGTATTCCCGTTCAATTCAGCAAATTCTGGCCTTTGATTTCCCGCGCAGAAGATCTCCATGTCTCCTCCATTTTAACCTTAAAAGGAGAATGGGATACACATGCTATTTACGCCAATGAATTCCCAATGGGCATAAGGAAGTCCTATAGTACCGCAGATCATATTATTACTTATGGGGAAGAGTTTCGTAACAATCCATATGGTCATCTTGCTTTCATAGGCCTTAATTCTTTAATACAGCCTATTAGTACAGGGGCCTTGGGTGAATTAGGCGGCCCGGATTATCCTCCTAATTCATATGCTTTAGAGGAAGCAGTGGCCCAGGGTGCTACTACCATTGCTGCTCATTTTGGTAATTTCACCGAAAATGTAGGTCAAATTAAAAGCAGTTGGCCCTCTACCGGATTTGAAATGCCTGTTGATATAGCCTTGGGAAACGTACATATGGCAGAGATTGCGGGTAATGGCGGCCAAATGAAAGTTTGGTATGACATCTTGAATTGTGGCTTTAAAATTGCGGCAACCGCCGGGCCAGACTGGGCAATTAAAGATACTCCACGAGTTTATGTCAATCTTGAAAATGAAGAGTTCACCCTTGCCAATTGGAGGAGGAACTTGCAAAATGGTAAAAGTTTCATAACAACTGGCCCTATGTTATTTTTTACCGTTAACGGGGAACAGCCTGGAAGCACACTGAATGTTATAAAGGGCCCTGTTCAATTTCAAATAGATGCCAGGGCGCTCACACCTGAAGGGAAAATCCCCGTTGAAATAGTATATAATGGAGAGGTGATTCATACCACTACAGAGGTATCCAGCCAGATTACATTGGAAGATTCTGGCTGGATTGCTGCTCGCTGTAAAGGAGCGCACACAAATCCTGTATATATCAATTTTGAAGGAAGGCCTGCGGGCCATGCCGAACCTGCTAAAAAATTTATCAAGATCATTGATCGATTGTCCGAATGGGTTAATACAAAAGCCCTGTTTTATGATGAACATCAAAAAAAAGAAGTTCTTGAGGTCATTGGTCAGGGAAGAGATGTTTACGAAAATATAATTAATAGGGCCGGGGAATTAAATAGAAGGTAAAGATTGGTCTTGATATATTAAATGGTGATTATAATTTAAAATCTTATTTAGTTTAAGTAATAAATGAAAGACATTGAAAGCAGAAAGGATGTTGAGGATTTGGTAAATGAGTTTTACGCTAAGGTTCTTAAAGATGATAAAATAGGATACTTTTTTAACGAAATAGCTCATATAGACTGGAAAAAACATTTTCCAATTATGTATAACTTCTGGGAAACCATATTATTCGATACCATGAAGTATAAAGGAAATCCCATGACTAAACATATTGTACTTAGTAAAAAGGAACCAATGACTTCAGAGCATTTCGAAAGGTGGCTATTGCTTTGGAATCAAACGGTTAATGAAAATTTTAAGGGAGAAAGGGCTTCTGAGGCAATAAAAAGGGCCAAGATGATAGCAGACCTAATGAAATATAAAACTGCCAATAGCAGTAATAATACTTAAAAATAACTACTCTATGGAATATGGAAAAGTTGATTTAAAAAAGTATCTTGAAATCGGGCTTCTTAAAATAATTTAACAAATGGCAAGATCGTTTTAATGGAGATTCTGGAAACACTCTACAACGAGCTGATTGGTTTTCTGGGCATAACCCAGGTTCTGGAACTACTAAAAGCAGGCGATTACGAGGCCTTTAAAACCTATGATGGAATTGTTTCTCTTATAATTCCTATTATTCCATTGCTGGTAATCCTTGAACTTATTTTAGGGCTTATCTATAAAAATCCTCAGGCCAAGGTATATAAAGTCAACTTCCTTATTTACATCTTTAATAGGTTTGTGGGCAGATTTATTGCCATTGCTATGGTTGCCTTGTGTATTGGGCTTTTCCAACATCTGGCTCCCTTTCAAACCAGTTTTACCTGGTATTGGTTTATTTATGGTTACATAGTTTGGGAGTTCGGGCATTTTCTCTATCATTACTGGGGACACAAAGTACGGCTGTTCTGGTGTCTTCATTCTACACATCATGCCCCGGAAAACATGAATCTTACGGTAACATATGCCCACTTCTTTTTAGAAGCCCCATACGCCGATACTATTCGTACAACTGTTTGTATTTTGCTGGGGGTGCAACCCGAACTCTTGTTCTTAATCATGTTTATAGACGGCACCTATGGGGCGTTTATTCATGTGGGCGAAAACCTGATAAAAGATGGCAGGCTTGGCTTTTTAAATAATGTAATCCTAACACCTTCTCACCATAGGGTACACCATGCCCGTAACCCACTATATATGGATACTAATTTTTGTAATCTTCTGAATATCTGGGACCGGGTTTTTGGAACATACCAGGATGAAGATAAAGCCATTAAAGTTGAATACGGAATTACACGAAAGATAGATTCAGGAAATTTCCTTGATGTCTACTTTGGAGAAATTGTGGCCTTATTCAAAGATGTTTATAAAGCTCCAGGTCTAAAAAATAAATTATTATATGTGGTTATGCCTCCGGGATGGGATCATATGGGCGAACACAAAACTGCAAAAATTGTTCGTGAGAATTATCTCGTTTCACAGAAGGTAAAGAATTAAATAAATACAAAAATAGCAGATGTCCCCACCTGCTTTTATAAACTAACTCAAACTACATAAATAAAAACGTATCCTTTTTAAAGGCCGGCTCTATTTATAAGTTATTTATCCGCCAGGCCAAAATCTCTTCTATACCTTCAATTTCACCTTTTGTCAGGGACAATTCACCAGCTTTGGCGGTTTCTTCAATTTGCTGCGGGTTACGAGCGCCAACAATTGCCGAAGTCACCTCTTTGTTTCGCAAGACCCAGGCCAGGGAAAGCTGAGACAGTGAGATCTTCTTTTCATTCGCAATTTTCCTTAGTTGATCTATTGTCTGGAGATTGACACTCAGTTGGGGTTCCATAAAAAACGGATGCCGGCTGCGCCAATCAGATTCAGGGAGCCCGGCCGCTCTTTCTTTGGTAAATTTACCTGTTAGCAACCCCGCTTGCATAGGGCTGTAGGCAATAATCCCAATCTGGTTGGAGCCACAATAAGCCATAATTTCCTCTTCAATTTCACGGCGAAGCATACTATAGGGCGGTTGCAGAGAGGTGATAGGATGTATGGCCTGCGCCCTTTTAAGTTGTTCCAGACTAAAATTAGAAACTCCTCCATATCTTATTTTTCCTTCTTTGACAAGATCTGCCACAGTACCCCAACCTTCTTCAATCTCCTCATCCGGCTCAGGCCAGTGAATCTGGTATAGATCTATCACTTCTATGGCCAAACGTTTCAGGCTTGCTTCTACCTCCCGCCTTATGCTATCTGCTCTCAGTGATTTACCGATCTCCCGGCTGTCACCTTCCCAAACCCGTCCGCATTTGGTTGCGATGATTACTTCATTCCTGATTCCTTTAATTGCCCTGCCTACTACTTCTTCTGCACGCCCATGTCCGTAGATAGCCGCTGTATCTATCCAATTAATGCCCTGATCGAGTGCCGCGTGAATTGCCTTTACAGAAGCCATATCGTCCTGAGGCCCCCAGCCAAACTTCCAGTCTCCGCCACCCATCGCCCAGGTTCCCAGACCAATGGTTGTAAGATAAAGCTCGCTGTAACCTAATTTTCGTTTTTGCATAACCGTGATTTTGATACGTAATAAAGATACTTATCCCTTTTCATAAAACCATATGCAGTTTGCTATCTTCTTTTATGGTGATTTCAGTACATTCGTTTTATATCAATATCATGTCAATTAAGTTGATTAAAAACTTCTAATTTTAGCTTCCCTACCATTATAATAATATGCAATTACATCACCTTTTTATAATTTTTTCGTGTTTGGCGGTAAATTCCATTTATGCGCAAGTTGTAAATATAGAGTCCGCAAGAATGCAAACAGATTCTGTCAGGTTTGTTTTGAATAACGATTTTTCATTTAGGTATAACGATAATGACGGGAACTATATCTTTGAAGTTAGTGATGCAATATACACACAGTTAAAATCTAAGGATTTTCGTAAGTTATATTTTTTCCTGGGCAATTTAGGGCTTATCCGCTCCAAGGGGGAGGATTTTTCAAATAACTGGCTTTTGCATCTTAGATTTAATTACAGACTTACCCAGGTAATAAGAATTGAGACCTTTGTCCAAAGTCAGAGCAATAAATTATTAGATGTTAGTGGCAGACATCTAATAGCAGCAGGTTTGCGTTTTAAGGCAATTTCAACTGAACACATAAGGATGTATTTAGCAAATTCTTATATGTATGAAGTAGAGATCAGTGATCCTCTAAACCAAAAATTTTACAACCACAGGAATAATACATATATGTCACTCTCAATTGTACTGTCGAAAAGTAAAATAAATATTACCAACATACTCTATTATCAGCCCCTATATAAAGATTTTAGTAATTATAACATCTCGGAACAGTTCAAAATTGAGGTGCCACTTAGCGAAAAGATAAATGTGAATAGCTCATTCTATTATTTTTTTGACAGTCAGACGCCAATTAACCGGTCGCAATATACTTCGAATGTTTATATTGGAATAGGGATTAATCTTGACAGTTCAAATAAATAAATTATTTAGCTTCTTTTCCAAAAGAAGCGTCCATTCCTGATAATTCTTAAGCGTTATGCACGTCAATAACTACATTATTTAAGTTATGCCTTATCAAGTTTAACATCCAATGTTGTATCTTTAATTGGTCATTGTCATCTTAAATGATTTTAAAATTTAAATTATGGATAATTCTGGAAATACCTTAATAGGACTTATTGCCGGCGCGGCAATAGGCGTAGCTTTAGGGGTTCTGTTTGCTCCTGATAAAGGAGAAGTTACAAGAAGAAAATTAGCTGAAGAAGCCGCCGCCGCAAAGGCAAACCTGTCTGAAACCGCGATGGATTTAAAAGACAGGGTTGTGGATACCCTGGCTTCGGAATCCGAAACATTGGAGAGCCGTATGGAAGGGCTCCTGTCAGATGTAAGCTATAAGGCGGATGATGTTATTACTGCTTTGGAGGAAAAATTGGCAGAATTAAAAGCTAAGAATAAAAAATTACAGAAAACTACCTGATGAGTGTACTAGAATCCCTTAATGAGACTTCAAATAAAGCTGTTAACTTAGGTGAAGAGTATTTAACGAAGACACAGGAGTATTACGAACTTAAAGTTTTTCAGCAGCTTACTGCCACCACCGCTATGTTTTGCAAAGCAGCCATATTGGGCAGCCTTGGCTTTTTGATACTTATTTTGTTGATTGTTGCCGGTACTTTAGCACTGGGCAACCTTATAGGAAATATGGTTTATGCCTGTTTGATTAGCGCAGGAATTTTATGTGCAGTTGGAGCTATTATCTATGCCTTTAGAACTCGAATAGAAAATCTGATCGTTCGGGGAATGTCTAAACAATTTTTCAATTAAATGAAGCATTATAATAATATTAACGAAGTAAATCACGACCTAAAACGCCTGAGGCTGGAAAGGCAGATTGCATGGGAAGAAATAAAGGGTCTTAAAGGAGATTTTAAGGAAAGTATACAACCTTATAATTGGTTTGGACCGATCCTGTCTTCTGCAAAGCAATATGGCATACTTTATTTTATTCGTTTATTGTTTAAAAAGAAAAAATAAGGATAATTGTTATTTTAGATTAGCTGTGTTTAGGTTTAAATAGTAGTGTAAGTCACTCCAAAGTATTTGACCTGCCTGATTCCTTTGGTATACCCTTCACTATTTTATTATTACATTTTAAAGACCAGCCCAAAATTGAATTATTATGAAGAGTTTTGTCTATGTGTTATTCCTTTGTTTTCTTTTTATAACTTCCTGTAAAGAGAAAAATTCTACCTCCCAAAAAGAAGAATCTGTGCCTGTTGAGCAAAAAACTACATTAAACAATTGGAAGCCTTTGTTTAACGGAACCGATTTAGATGGCTGGACAATGAAAATTACAGGACATCCTTTAGGAGAAAATTTTGGAAATACTTTTCGGGTTTCAGATGGTATTTTGAGTATTCGTTACGACGCTTATGGCGATGATTTCAACAATAGGTTTGGAGCTTTATATTTTAATGAGAAATTAGCAAACTACAGATTAAAAGTAGAATACCGGTTTGTAGGAGAAACAGCTCCCGGGGCACCTGAATGGGGCTTTAGAGATAGTGGTGTTCAATTCCATTCTCAGTCCCCTGCATCTTTAAAAGCAGATCAGCCATTTCCTGTTTCCCTGGAATATAATCTACATGGTGGCAACGGAACAGATGAAAGGCCTGTTGGCCAAATTTGCGCAAATGGTATTTTTGTAGAGTTAAACGGGCAGCAAAATACAAGCTATTGTACACCTCCCTCAGTGAAAAGGACTTTTCACGGGGATCAATGGGTGACTTTGGAAATAGATGTAAAAGATGGTAAAATATCCCACTTTGCAAACGGGGAAGAAATCTTGAGCTATTCCAACCCAACCTATAATCCTGAGCATGAGATAGCTAAAACACTTATTGTTAATGGTGACACTTCGGTAAAAGACGGCTATATTTCCTTACAATCTAACAGCCATCCTATAGATTTTAGGAAAATAGAGCTTTTAAAGTATTAAAGACACAACAACAAGTCAAAGCTAAAGAGGTAAGTCAAATCTAGTTTTCGCAATATTCTACCAATGAAAGTATTAGTCTCTCTGAATATTCCCCCTATTGGCATAGAAATGCTCCGCAATGAGGGGTTGGAAGTTACCGTTTGGGCAGATGATAACCCGATGACCGATGAGCAACTTATGCTTGCGACACAAAAACATGACATTCTGCTTTCCACGAGTACATATAAAATAGACAGCGTCTTTTTAGAAAGCAATAAGCACCTGAAATTAATCTCGCAATTTGCAGCAGGTTATGACAATATCAACTTAAAGAAGGCCGCAGAATTGGATATACCAATAGCAAATACTCCCAATGCTATGGTTGATGCCACAGCCGATATTGCTTTTGCACTTATGCTGGCCGTGTCCAGAAAGATGTTCTTTATGCACAAAAAAATAATTGATAATGATTGGGGGCCGTTTCGTCCACAGGCAAACTTAGGAATGGAATTAAAAGAAAAAACTATTGGGATTTTTGGCATGGGCAGAATAGGAACCGAGTTTGCAAAACGCTGTGCCGGGGCATATGATATGAAAATACTTTACCATAATCGCAATCGAAATAAGGAAGCCGAAAAGAATTTAAAAGCCACTTATGTCTCTTTCGATGATCTATTGAAACAAAGTGATGTTCTTTCTGTTCATTGTGCACTTACAGCGGCTACTAAAAATAGATTTAATTATGATGCCTTTAGCAAAATGAACTCCAATTCTATCTTCATAAATACAGCCAGGGGTGGTATCCATAACGAAAAAGATCTAATTAAAGCTTTGCAGGACAGGAGCATTTGGGGAGCGGGCCTTGACGTAACTAATCCGGAACCAATGGCAGCAAACAATCCTTTATTACAGCTCGAAAATGTAGCGATTACACCACATATAGGATCTGCCACTATAGAAGCCCGAAATGAAATGTCGCGGCTTGCTGCTTTGAATATTATACAATTCGCCCGGGGAGAAGAGGTTCAAAACCGGGTTGTTTAATTTATATTTAGGAATCGGTTAATTTCGGATATGAGGTTTTGTTCTTATAAATGTGATTTAGAGAATACTATTAAGGATTTAATCAATTTTCTGAATATCAATTAGTTATCACATTTTTAATTGAGGTTTTAATGAGTATCTTTATTTTCCAAAACTTAAATGAAATGAAAATATTAATGGCGCTTTGCCTCCTTTAAAAAATTTGTGCCACTTGCGAAAACTACTAAAACTTCAAAAATAGTAATGAAAAAAGAATCTCCGCTTGCTTTTAACGTGATAATTATAGTTCTAATATTGGTATGCACTGCCTGGTTAAAACCAGGTGTTTCGGCTCTAACAAAACCATTGCCAACTCATAAAGGGGGAACTGGGCATTATCTATATGTTGCAGTCCCCGGGATTCGTGATTATTTAGGTTACGGAGGTCATGGATTACTGGTTTTTGATATTGATAACAACCATAAATTTGTCAAACGAATTGTCACCAAGGGGTTTCATGAAGATGGCAAGCCTTCCAATGTCAAAGGCATAGCTGTTAGCAGGCAACTTAACAGCATCTATATCAGCTCCTTAGAAACCCTTCAAAGAATTGATTTGGGTACCGAAGAAATAGTTTGGGAAATCCCCTTTGAAGGTGGTTGTGACCGCATGTCTATTTCCCCGGATGGGATGACTATGTATTTACCGTCCTTGGAAAAAGATTTTTGGAATGTAGTAGATTGTGTGACCGGTAATATCATAACAAAAATCAAAATACATTCCAGGGCCCATAATACAATTTATGGGCTTTCGGGAAATAAGGCATATATGGCTGATATTGGCTCTCCACTTTTATATGTAGCGGATACCAAAACCCATACGGTTGTACAAAAGATTGGCCCATTTGGCGCAGGTATTCGGCCGTTTACAATTAATAGCGACGAATCTTTGGTCTTTGTCAATGTCAATGATTTACTGGGTTTCGAAGTAGGTAACTTAAAAACAGGAGAAAAGGTTGCCAGGATTCAGGTGTTGGGATGGGACAAGGGCCCTGTACGAAGACATGGTAATCCGAGTCACGGCATAGGATTGACGCCAGATGAGAAAGAACTTTGGGTCAGTGATGGGTATAATATGCGAATGCATCTTTTTAGTGGTAAAGCACCTTATCAACAGCTCACCAGCATCCCCCTGAGCGATATGCCAGGCTGGATCACTTTTAGTATGGATGGCGAGTATGCCTACCCATCCAGTGGCGAAGTTATTCATGCCAAAACACGAAAAGTGTTATACTCTTTACAAGATGAAAATTACAATACCGTTTCCAGTGAAAAAATGATCGAACTCTTTATGGAAGATGGGAAGATTAAAAAGGCAGGAGATCAATTTGGTTTGGGTAGATTAAATCTTAAAGGAGATTAGGGTATTTTAAAAACTATAGTAAAAAAGATATATTTTGTGTTTATTTTTTTTAATTGAAACACTTAATTTGGAAATGTTTTTGATCGAAAATTCATAATTTTTTAATTAATTCAAATGCGTGTAATTATTCTCGGCGGCGGTGGATTTTTGGGAAGAAGGCTTGCCAAAGAATTGATGGAAAAAGGTAATCTTGTCCTGGGCAAACTCAGTCATCTGACACTTGTGGATATTGCATTTCATCAGGACATATTAGAAGATACAAGAATTGAATGTGTGGAAGCCGATTTCAGTGATGAGAAGGTAATGGGTAAATTGCTTCAGAAGAAACCGGATATCATCTTTCATCTGGCAGCCATCGTAAGCGGAGAAGCAGAAAAAAATCTTGATCTGGGCTTGCAAATCAATTTCCATGCTTCTTTACAATTATTAGAATTATGCAGGCAGTTCACTATTCGTCCGCGGATTGTGTTTGCCAGTTCCTGTGCTGTATTTGGTGGTGATATTTCCAGGGTTATCACGGACGATACTTCTGCGAAACCACTCAGTTCCTATGGCACTCAAAAAGCAATGACAGAGCTGCTTATGAATGATTACACCCGTAAAGGATTCATAGATGCCCGATGTCTAAGATTGCCAACAATTGCTATACGGCCAGGTAAGCCAAATGCAGCTACTTCCTCTTTTGTGAGTGCTATCATCCGTGAACCATTAAACGGAAAACCCGCCGTCTATCCTGTTCTTCCGGAAACCGAAGTGTGGATACAATCTCCGAAAAGGGTGATTCAAAACTTTATTCACGCTGCCACTATTGATAAAAAAATACTCGGTAACGATAGAATAATCAATCTTCCGGGATTGACTACTACCGTTCAGGAAATGATAACCGCCCTTGAGCAAATTACTAATTGTGAGGTCACCAGATTAATCGCCCATAAACCTAATGCGTTCCTACAAAGCATTGTTCTAACCTGGCCTCCTCATTTTGATACACAAAGAGCAATTAAACTGGGGTTTGTTCGAGATACATCTCCGGAAGAAATTATAAGGTTGTATATTGAAGAAGAAGAAATTGTTATTTTTTAATCAGTAACTAGGGATGGGTCAAAAATCAAAAATTGCCATAGTAACAGGTGCAGGGTCTGGTATTGGGAGAGCTGTAGCCATAGCCTTAAATAATGACGGATGGACAGTAGTATTGGCGGGAAGGCAGGAAAAGAATCTCCTGGAAACGGCAGCTTCGTGCAATAAGTCGGACACCTTGGCTGTGCCAACTGATGTTAAAAATCCGGAAAGTGTAAAAAATCTTTTTGCTCAAATTCTAAAGACTTATGGCCGTCTGGATTTACTTTTCAATAATGCAGGTGTAAGTGCTCCTGTAAAACCAATGGAAGAACTTACCATAGAAGAATGGAAGCATGTGATTGATACGAATTTAAATGGTGTCTTTTTCTGTACACAGGAAGCATTCAGAATTATGAAATCTCAGGATCCAATGGGAGGACGAATAATAAACAATGGTTCACTTTCCGCACATGTGCCACGGCCGCACTCTGCGCCCTATACGGCGAGTAAGCACGCGGTAACCGGCTTAACCAGATCTACTTCCCTGGATGGCAGGGCTTACAACATTGCGTGTGGACAAATAGATATCGGTAATTCCAAAAGTGAAATGACAAAAAAGATGGAAAAAGGAACGCTGCAGGCTGATGGTTCATATAAAATAGAGCCTACAATGAACCCTGAAGACGTGGGCCGTACTGTAGTTTATATGGCCGGTTTGCCTCTAAATACCAATGTCCCTTTTCTCACAGTTATGGCCAATAAAATGCCTTATATTGGCAGGGGTTAAAACGCTTACATCCGCGCTATTTTTTATTTGCTGATCTAAAAGAAGTTACTTCTTCGACGGTAATTGGTTCCGCTTTATTCCCAAAACTATTTCGTATGAAAGATGCTACATTGGCTATTTCTTTATCTCCCAGCATTCCATAACCCTGCATTACATTGGCATATTCAGATGTATTGTCTTTTAGATTCGCTTCAGATCCCTTAATAATAATCTCCAACAACCTGTTTTTGTCTCCCAGCACATAGTCTGTTTGGGTGAGGGGAGGATTTAATCCGGAGACCCCTTTTCCATTAGCCTGATGACAGGTTAAGCACACTTGCCTGTATACCTTCCTGCCATCTGCCATGTAGGGTGGTAGCGCGGCTTCAGGCACCTTAGGCGGTGATTTTGAAACAGTTTGAATTTGAGTTTTAGAACCCCCCTTGTTTTCTTTTTTGGATGAATAACAGCTATTCAATAAAACAATTAAACCAAGTCCAAAAAGAAAAATTGCAACCGTATGTGTACTTAAGTGACCTTTTCGCAATCTTATTTATTTTTTGTTGTATACGATTCTAAATAAAGTGCCTCCGGCATCGTCTGATACATACAGAGAACCATCCGGGCCCTGGGCTAAACCGGTAGGTCTGTGATTAGCTTCGCTAGGGGAATAAACTTCTTCTATGCCGGCAAAGCCATCAGCAAAAATCTGCCACTCCCCGCTGGGTTTTCCGTCATTAAAAGGCACAAAGGCAACCAAAAATCCTTTTTGTTTTTCAGGTGCCCTGTTCCATGAACCATGGAAAGCAATAAAAGCGCCATTTTTATATTCCTCAGGAAACATATCGCCTGTATAAAAAAGCAAATCGTTGGGAGCCATATGTGCAGGAAAAGTGGCTATAGGGTCTATGGCATTTTCGCCAGCTGTTTTTTTACCATCCCCACCGTATTCCGGGGATAGAATCTTCTTATTCTGAAATTGATCATAATAAATATAAGGCCAGCCGGCATCGTCGCCTTCATTAATGATGTACATTGTTTCAGCAGGCAATTTAGCCGAAGTCTCCATGTCATATAGATCAGGATAGAGGGTATTCAGCTGGTCTCTTCCATGTTGTGTGACCACTAATTTATTCAGTTTGTAATTCCAGTCCAACCCTACCACATTTCTTAAGCCGGTTGCATATCTTTTTCCTTCCCCGTAAGACTGTTTAAATTTATCTGACCTGAATTGCCATATGCCTCCTGCTGAATCAAGAATGGCGCAAGGCATCACTCCGGGTGAACCCAAAGTTCTGTCTGTTTCCTGGCAGGCATTGGAATAAGCCCCTATATTCACATAAATATTGCCGTCCCCATCCATAGTAAAGGATTTTGTAGCATGTGTTCTATAGGAAACCAATTTGGTCACCAGGGTATCTGGCGAATTAGGTTCTGTTACTTCACCCTCAGCATTCAGTTTATACCTGAAAATCTCCTCATCGGATGACGCATATAAATAGTTCTTATCCAGATACATCCCGGTTCCTCCATAATCTGCAAACCCTTTTTTGGAATCAGCTATCCCATCACCATCCTCGTCTTCAAGATAAATTATACCTTCTCCATCTATTGGTTTTCTTAACTTCAGGTAAACGCCTCCTTTAGAATTAACAGCAATATGCCGTGGGGCCCCTAAAGAATCTGCTACCTTCATTACCCCAAAACCATCGGGAACAATTATCCCTTCGTTATCCGGACTTATTTTTAAAACAGGCTCCTTTACTGAATTTTCCTGCTTCTCTTTGCACCCAGAAAATAACAGGATTACAATAAAGAAAAAGAGCCATTTTGCTCTTAAATCAAATAATTTATGTGACGTTTTGGACATACTAATTGAATTTATGGTAAAACTATGTTACTTTCTTTTTTAAAGCGTGTGCAATTTACAAAAAACGTTTGTGGTGAGCTTTAATTTTTTGGAAATCAGGTTCAGGTCAAATCTACCTTCTTTCCTGTTTTTACAGCCTTGAAAATGGCATCTATAATTTTCATATCCTTCACCCCTTCTTCTCCATCAACCGGAATAAAAGGCTCTTTATTTTCTAAAATAATCCCCGCCATTTCATCCATCTGCACCGTCTGGTGGGTAATATGAGGATCAGTCAGTTCCCCTTTATGGGTTCGGGCTTTAATTGGTCCGTAACCTGTAGACGGTTGCATTTCGGCCCACCCGTCTATCCCGGCAAGGTAAAATCTATCCAGATGATTTACTGCGTAGGTAGAAAGGCAAGAGGCCACAGCGCCTCCGGGGAATCCTAATTGAAACTGAATGGTTTCATCTATTCCCTCTTTGAATTTAACAGGATCGTTTTTAGTCTCCTGTGCTGTAACCCAAATGGGCTCTTCCCCTATCATGTAACGTGCCCCGTTAATGGAATAAATACCAATATCCATCATAGCTCCACCTCCTGATAGTTTTTTATTCAACCGCCATTGGTTGGGATCGCCAATTATAAAACCAGATTGCCCCTGAAAGAAAATAATTTTTCCAAATTCCCCTGCTCTGCTCATCCGGACAATTTCAAGGGTTTTAGCTTCGAAATGCATGCGATATCCTATCAGTAATTTAACATTGGCGGCCTTACAGGCGTCTACCATCTCCTGCCCTTCCCGGGCATTAATACCCATTGGCTTTTCGCATATCACATGTTTCCCGGCAAGGGCAACTCGTTTGGCAAATTCACAGTGCAGGCCGTTTGGCGTTATTACGTAAACTGCATCAATATCAGGATTGTCCTTTATCTGATCAAAATTTTCATAATTGTAGCAATTTTTATCAGGAACATTATACTTTGCCTTCCATTTGGTGACTTTTGAAGGTGTCCCGCTAATTAACCCGACAAGTTTAGCTCGCCTACAACTTTGCATTGCTTCCGCAACCCGGGTTCCATAACTCCCAAGTCCCATTATTGCAACCCGCAAAACCGGTCCGTCATAGAACGAGTCAGAGTCGGCAAAAAGATTGGTTGAATTGAATAAAATTGGTAGTCCGACCGCTGAGGCGGTTATTTTCTGTACAAATTCTCTGCGTGTGCCCATATTAATAATTTTTTCAAAGTATATAAACTTAAGAATTAATTCAATTAACTATCCGGCTAACTAAAAAATATCTAAGTTGTTACTAGTAGGCGTCTCGGGAATGCCCGGGAATAAAACCTGTTAAGAATTTGTTAATTGTTAATTTTTTTTCTTAAATTTAAAAAACCAACCAATATGTCAATCCATATGAAAGCTTCAGAACGCTTATTTACACTCAGAATTCTAACAGGGGCCCTGTCTATACTTTTTATTGCTTTAGCCATCCATTTTTATAACGAGTACGTCCCGGATTTACTTGTTAGGGCTGAGCAAATTATAGCTGCATCTATGGGTAATTTTGATACTACCGTTGCTTCAAGGTAGTTTTGGATTTCTAATTATTATTTATTTATAATCCACTGCATTTCCTTATTAAATGTAAGATATAAAAAATCCGGATTTTATAAAATCCGGATTTTTATGTTTGGTCCAATTCTCTTTAGAAAGACCTATATAAAAGATACTTTGAGGTCTTAGTTGCCCATAAATGACATTTCAGGCACAAGCTTATGCGTTTCAACAAGGTTTCCATAAATTTCGAAGGCTTTTGTGTAAAGATCTCTATCATTCATATAAGCGTTAAACCCATATTTCTCATTGTAAGCATCTTCAAAATCAAAATCCTCTGACTTCCATTCGCCCATGGCTTTCATAGGATCGTCAAAAAAGGTGATAATCCTGAATTCCCCTAACTGACTTCCGGAGCTTATTTTAAAAACAGCTATCTTCCTGGTAGAATTCTCTTTTATTATTTCCATACGACGGGTCATATAGCGCCTAAAATCACTAGTGTTGGCCGTTTTAATAGTTATTATTTGTACATCCATATACTTGCTGGGTGTACCGCCTTCTTCCCAATTTGCGCTCCAGCCTTTAATCCGCCACCAAATTTTACCACCTTCGGGGTTCTCCGCAAATTGGGTAACGTTTTTGGCCCAATATTCCAACTCTTTGGTGTTATCGGCATTATAGAGGTTATCTAATGTCCTTGCTACCTGAACCCTTTCGAACATACCCTGATCCGGACCTGTCATCATTTGATAGGTAACAATGGCATTTTCCGGGCTGTTATTAAACATTTGAGTCTTTTTAGCAGCGGCTTTTTTAAAATCATCTGCCTGTCCGGATTTCGCCTTCCAGCGCATGGTCCTGTAATACTCCCAATTCGGATTTGTTTGAGAAAAGCCGGGTAATGCCAGCAATAAAATAAATAGTAATGTTAAAATACGTTTCATAATTAATTGGTTTTTAGTTTATAAATAAGAAAGCTTACTAATGATATGGATAAGAAAGGATTTATCCAATCAAGTTATGACCAAACTATCGTAATTCTGTCCGAATGGTATCAATTCGTTATCTAAGGTTTTAATAATGAAGAAATTATGGAAAGTAATCATACAGGATCCGGAGGTTCGTTATTCGGTTTACAGGGCCCAACGGTTTCGCAGCCTGTAGCCCAAATTAGATCGCCCTACGGGTTAAGACAGACATCTTTAATTCCTGGCAGGGATAGTCTCCCGGAAAGGAACACCCCTTTATAATGGGACTATAGCTCCATGATATTGTTTTTTAGCCTTTTATAAGCTTAAAATCCATTTTTTTAACTACCTTTTAACAGTAACTATAAACCAAAATAAAATGAAAAAATTAATTCTTTACGCAGTATTCTTTATTGCTGTTTCTGTCAATGCCCAGGAATTCTATTGGACCTACTATAATTTTACCGTTGAACCTCAAAATGAGGCCGCGGTATTAAAACTGGTAGAAGATTATTTTAAGGAACACAAACAGGATGGTGTTACTGTTCGCTTTTTTGAAAACCACTTTAATGATAGTGATAATAATTATACACACTCCATTGGGTTCTCTGGTTCCCTGGAAGCCATGGGGGCACAATACTCGGGTGAACAGAACGATACATGGGACTTATTTTTGACAAGAGTGAATAGCCTTATCAAGAGCTCATTTAGTTCTACTTTAGGGCAAGGTATTGCAACATACGGAGCTGATGCAGCCAATGGTGTTTGGCCTATACAGCATTATCTTTACATTAAAGTTTCAGATAATAACGCCTTTCAAGCCGCCCGGGAAAAGTATTTTTCCAAGTTTAAATCAGATGTCAGGTTAACCGTTTTAGGTAGTGTCAATTCTGGCCGTTCACCACATGGGGAAACCCATATGGTTATTCAGGGCTATAAAGATTTTAAATCGGCCATGGCAGGCATTGATGCCCTTCTTAGCCCGGATCAGGTTGAAGCACGTCAGAAAGCCTGGAAAGAATTTCTTGAAACCAATGGAGGGGTAGAAGTGATCCGAAATGGTACCAGG
>Ga0316190_10000399_pt1 | contig 29364 bp, 23 predicted proteins | sample Eddworburrow2_MG_FD_204929 | JGI IMG/M metagenome (GOLD analysis project Ga0316190, IMG submission 204929) | Coastal sediment microbial communities from Maine, United States - Eddy worm burrow 2 | ecosystem: Environmental > Aquatic > Marine > Coastal > Sediment | place: USA: Maine | collected... | reverse complement strand
ACCGATACGGATGCCGCCATTGAACGCACCGGCATTACCGATGATCCGGTTGTTGCCGATCTGCAGGTATTCGGCGTAACCGTTGACCGCGATGGCGCCGCCGGTGCTGGCACCGATGATACCGAAGCCGTCGATACGTGCGCCGCGGTTCGCCGGACTGCCGAAGCGGTTGTTACCCGCTCTCTTGCCGGCAACAAAGATGGCTGCGCCTTCTTCGGTCGGGAATACCGCTTCTGCCAGCGCCGCGAAACCAGGAACCGGCAGTTCTTGCCCGGGAAGCTGATCGATCAGACCACCGCTGATCAGGGCCGCGACCTTGGTGCGCCAGTTGGCCACCTTCTCGGTAGGCGTCTGGCGCGCGTTGATCGTCACGGCGCCCGCGCCCCAGCCCTGGAGCTTCACGGGTTTCCACATGACGACGAGTTCGTCGTACTGGGAGCCGTCTGCTTTCGGGCCGACGAGTATCAGGTCGCCCCGGCCCGCCGCATCGATGGCAGCCTGGATCGTCGAGAAGTTGCCAGGTACGCGCCAGATGTTGCGATTGTTCGGGTAAGGACCGACCTCAAGGGTCGCGCCGATGGGCGACTCTGCGCCGTCGGGGTTAACGACAACGACCTGGTACGGGCCAGCTGCCAGCCCGGCAGGCACGTCGCCCGAGGCCTGGGTAGCGCCGCAGATGACGCCGGTCAGCGGCGTGCGTAGGCCCGCCTGACTCTCCAGCTCGACCGTGCAGCCGTCCACGAAGCTGTAATCGCGGTCGATCTTGCGCGTCGTGGCCGTGGTGCCGTCCCAATCGGGATTGTCGACCATGGTCAGGCCCATCGAGTCGACCAGGACCGTCTCGCCCGGCAGGGCATACGGGCCGTCCTGCGTATCGCGAGTCACCGAAGCGATCATTGGCGTGCTCTCAGGCCGCTCGCAATCCGTCGGATAGGTGATCGGGCTGGCGAAGGCCGCGATGGGCTCAACCGGGGTGTCGAGGTAGGTGATCGCGCCCGGCATGTACTGGAAGGTGTAGCAGAACTGGCTGAACTGCGGGTTCCAGAACGGATCGAACATAGCACCCGTTCCCGCATCGTTCATGCAGGACACCAGCATATTCGGCGACATGCCCGAGGGCTGCGGCAGGTTGGTCGTAAAGGTCGACGGAACCACCAGGTTGTAGCGGCCGTTTTCGTCGGCGTAGACCCTGGCGACCTCTGCGCCGTTCCAGTCGTAGAAACCGACCGGCACGTTCGGCGGCGCATACTTCTCGCCGAAGGCCGGCGAGTTCGGGTTGAACTCGTTGCCGAGGTCGTTGAGGATCACGCCCGAGACGTTGCCCGCGATCGGCACGTCGGTCATCACCCAGAACTCCGCCGCGGCATTCTGTGCCGCGCTCAGCGGTACTTTCTTGCGGTCGCAGAGCGGACGCGGTTCACCGGCGAACGGTGCAGCGGCGTCCGCAGGATCGATGCCGGCAATCAGCTGATCCAGTGCGCCACTACCGTCTTTCGTCGTCATGCTGAGGTACGGCGGAACGACGCGCGGGTCACCCACGCAGTAGGCGGCGATCGCCTGCGTCGACGGAATGTACTCGTCGCCGAAGTCGACGTTCTTGTCCTCTTCCTTCATGAGCTTGTAACCCGGCGGGGTCACGGCTTCCACGATGTAGTCGCCGGGAATCAGGCCGAGCTGGAGCTTGCCTGCATTCGGCACGCCCGTAGCCGGATCGGTAACGGCCGCGTAGAAATTCTCGATGGCCGTAGCCGCTACTCCGGTGCGTACGCCGTTCAAATGCGTCAGGTCGTAATCGGCGAAGGCATAGCCGCCGTCGAACACGCCGGGACGGACCTGGTTGAAATTGCGCAGGCCGTCGAAGCAACGGTTGTCCGCGACCGGCGGCGAGTAAGGCGCGGCGCCCAGGTTGTTGGCGCCCTGGCAGCCTTCCGGCAGGCTGTCGTCCCAGCTGTCCGTCCAGGTGACCTGCACGGCGTCGCCGAGATCGAAGATACCGTCCGAATTGCGGTCGATATCTTCATCGCCCGGGAAGTTGTCGAACGGGTAGTTATCGACATCTGCCAGGGTCACGAAACCGTCTCCGTCGACGTCATCGATCACATCATCGTCGAGGTCGCGAATACCGTCCTCGTTCCAGTCGACGTCACCGACGCCCGGGAAGTCGCCGAGCGGGAAAGAGTCGATGTCGCCGTCGGCGTAGAGGTTCACCTGTACGCGCGGCACACCCGGCTCCCATTCCTCGGCGGCGGCGAGCTGCGGCTCATCCTCGGCACGCGTGGTCGCGTAGTAGACGAGACCGGAAATACCGCCGTTCTCACCGACATAAACCGGAGGCGACTTGCTGAAATCGAAGTTGACGTAGTCGGTCTTGCCAAAGTGCATGACGCTGGTCTGGCCCAGGAAGCCCTGGAAGCCCGTAGTCAGTACCGGGCCTCTCTCGGTCCGCGATACGCCGTCAACGGTACATACCTCGGCACCAGGATTCGCATCGCAATCGGGCAGCGACGTTACGCCGTCATCATCGAACTGCGGCAGTGGCGTCAACTCGCCAAATCCAGGGAAGTCTTCGGTGCTCTTGTCAATAAGACCGCCCGCGTCCACCACGAACGTGGCGCCGGTCGCTTTCTTGTTGGCGAAGCTGACCTCGGCCACCAGCCAGTGGAAGAACGGGAACACCTCGTCGAACGGTGCCAGTCCCTCGCCGTCGGTCGGGAAGTTCTGGTAGATGGTGCCGTCGCGCCAGCGGATCGAGACATCCTGGCTTTCGGGTCCGATGCCCGTCTCGCCGGAATCCCAGAAGCCGTCCTGGTCGACGTCATTGAAGATGCCGGTGTTCAGGCGTGCGAACCAGTTGAACACCGCCACTTCGCCGAAGTTGCAGCTTCCGCCGCCGTTGCAGGTGCCCCCCGCATCGACGGTAAAGCCCTGGCTCGCGATCACGGCGTCGAGGTTGGCGTCGAAGACTTTGAGCTGGTAACTCCCTGGCCGCACGTTGGGTATGGAGAAGCCGCTGTTGCCGTCGCAGGGACCGGCATAAAGGGCCCGGCCGAGACCGCCCGGATTGGACTCATTGACACCAATCCAGCAGCTCGGGAGCGGACGCCCGCTGAAGAACTCGAAGTTCGGCGGCCGCGACATGTGCATGTCGGTGATCGTGCCTTGGATCGTGGCGGTGCCGCCGCCTACCGACAGGAAATTGAATTCCTGCGTAAAGCCGATGAACACGTGTGGTCCGGGTGGCCCGAACTCGACGAAGAATGGCGGCTCGTTGGCCTTGACCCAGGCATCGATGACCTTGGTTCCCTCGATCGTGCTGGTCTGCTGCCAGCCACCGGCCGTGGGGGGCGTGACGATGACGCCATACTTGCCGGGGGCGAGGTTTTCGATAAGCAGAGTGCCGTCCGCGCGCGGCTGCAGCGTGCCGTCGCCCAGTGAAGTCACGATCGGCGCGCCGTCCGCGTCGAGGCAGCCATAGTTGGTGAACGGGTCGGTGTCGGGAGCGCCGTCCGCGTCGCAGCCCTTGAGGTAGGCCGTACCGAGCGGATTGCCGAACGCATCCTGGATCACCTGGCCACCGGCGATGCCGTAGCGACCGGCCGGCTCCTCGAGGATGACGCTGAACCGCGTCCAGTCCACATGGCCCGGCTCGCCGGTAAGCGGATTGGTCTCTTCCGGCAGGTCCGGCGCGCCGTTGATCGGGTAGTTGTCCTGGAACACGTAAAGCGCGATCTGCGCCGTCGGGATCCGGTGCTTCTGGACGGTGACCGTGACCGTTTCGGTGCCATCCACGACATTGACCGACTGCCCGCTGATACTGTATCCGGAGTACGGCAGCACCGAGACGTAGTAGCGCCCGGGATCGGCTGTAATCGTTGCCGCCCCCGTATCCTGGTTTCCGTTCTGAGCAACCGGGTGATAGCTTCTGTGGAAGCCGAGAGACAGCAGCTCGTCAGGATTCGTCGACGGACTGTTCGGGTTTACCGGATAGGTCTCGTCTACCTGCAATATCCAGCGAAAGCCGTCGACCGGATTGCCATTGTTGTCGACCACATTGACCGTGACGGCAAGTGCAGACGTTGCGAATAAAGAACCTGCCAGCAGACAAGCTGCGCTTACTAGCTCCAGGAACCTGGATCGACTGGTGTTCATTTGTGATTCTCCCGATATGCGACGGCAAGCCTGGGTCTGGCGACTGCATCGTTGCCCGCCGTACTGCTGCCTCTTGATTTGCAAAGTTGTTTGGTGAACGGGTTGTTGTTTCGCGGTGTCCACGCGTAGTCCTCTTCCGTGGCCCAGTCCCCGAAGGACCGGTTCACGGAGGTTGTGGCGCTTTGTATGCCCTGTCGTTTCATGCTCAGAACCCCTTTCCGCGTTCTTCTTTTCTCTCTGTTCGCGCGGACGACTCGTAACGAACCTGTCGGACACAATAGAGACGACGTCTTTTGAAGTCCCTTAGCTGATTACAGGGAAACCCCATGGGCGATGCCCCCAAAGAGGGGTAGGGAAATTACGTATGACGTTCTGATCGGGACGGCGGGAGACTGTAGGCGAGCGTGAGTCGGGTGTCGCACCAGGAGGGCCGCATTCAGCGATGCGCGGTTGTGTCCGCATTAAGTCAATCGACGCTATAATCGGCAAGATTGGGGTATTTCCCCTAGTGCTTCGGCGGGGTTCTACTCTCCGGTACCCATGCCGCGATTACATATAATCATTGTGTAACGCGGCTGATCCGCCTGTTTCAGTGCGGCCGGGCCGGAGAATTGACTTTCGGGAGGAGCGCGCTTTTGGAAAATCTACACAGCCGCACGATTCCGGCTACGAGCACGGGACGGGAATACCGTGATGATAATGCGGACTCGGTCCGGCACACACGAGAACGGGAAGAAGGCGCGAACTTGAATACAGCATCGCACAGGATAATGATCGTCGACGATCATACGATCATGCGGGACGGGCTGCAGTCGCTGCTGGCCGCCGAGCCGGGATTCGAGGTTGTCGGCACCGCCGCGGACGGCCGCTCGGCAATTCGCAGCGTCGGCACGCTAAAACCCGACATAATCCTCATGGACCTCACGATGCCCGGCACCAGCGGCATCGATGCTATCGCTCACATAAAGCGGCAGCATCCGCATATCAAGCTGATCGCCCTCACCTTCCACAAGGAAGACCGGTATATCCACGCTACCCTGGAAGCGGGCGCCGATGCCTATGTCCTCAAGGATGACAGCCGCACCGAACTGCTGACCGCTCTGCGCAGCGTACTGTCCGGCAAGAGTTACCTGAGCCCCAGTATCTGCGACCGCGTTGTGGCCGGCTATCTTGCGGGAGGGGGAGACGGCAACTCCAAGGAACCGTCCTGGGAGATCCTGACCAAGCGCGAACGCGAAGTTATCAAGCTGATTGCTGAAGGGCACAAGACCAAGGAGATTGCGGAATACCTGTCGCTAAGCCCGAAGACGGTGGAAAAGCACCGTACCAATCTCATGAAGAAGCTGGACCTGCACAGCGTCTCCGCCGTGACGCTATACGCTATCCAAAACGGGCTGATCACGCAGTAACTTAAGCGCCAGGCGCGGCCAGGTCGCGACTATGGCCGTGCCCTTTCCGGAGCTGGATTCCAGTTGAAACGTGCCGCCGGTCACCTCGACCCGTTCTTTCATGCTGACCAGGCCCATTCCCCGTTGTTGATCCGAATCCAGTAGTACTTCAGCGGCATCAAAGCCCTCGCCATCGTCGCGGATCAGCAGGGAAAGATCATCGTCTCCCGCGGTAACGACCACCTCTACCAGCCGCGCCGAGGCGTACTTCTGGATATTGTTGAGCGCCTCCTGGACGACCCGGTAGATGGCCACCTTGACAATTTCGGGCAGGCCTATTTCATCGACACATGCGCGGCAATTTATGTTGATCGTCGGTACTTCCGATTCGAAATCCCTGCAGAGCATGTCTATCGCAACACAAATGCCGAACTCGTCCAGCACCGACGGCGAGAGATTTCTCGAGATCTTTCGAATGTCGTCGACTGCCTCGCGGATCTGATCAATGACGGACTCGAATTGCCTGAGATCGAGGCCGGGATTGTCGCGCTCGAGCTGGGCAATCCGGCTTTCGACACTGTACTTGACGACACCCAGTGTCTGCGCGACGCCATCATGCAGGTCGGAGGCGATGCGCCGGCGCTCCTGTTCCTGCGCGGCGAGAATTTTGCTGCTCAACTCGTGCAGGGCGCGCTCCGACGTAGCAGAAGCATTCGCTGTTTCGCCCGTTCCACTATTATCAGCAACAACACCTTCCAGTTCATCGACACGCCGTAGCAATTCCTTGTTACCAACCAGTAACAGTTCATATTCGCGACGAATCTCGGTGATGTCCGTTATTATTGCCCACGCCGCCCAACGCCGGCGTTCGAGCGCCGTGGCATTCGTTATCGGCGGCCTCGATAAGTTGATTCGCAGGCGTTTGTCCTGGACGGCGTCGTCGATCTCCCATTCGACGCTGCCGCGACCTCGCATGAGACTCGACCAGGCTTTCCTGAATAGCCTGTTGAAACGGCATTCGCCGTTGCAGTCGGAATGGAGCAATGCATGCAGCGGTCCGCTCGCCTCGGCCGTCAGCCTGTCGAAGCCCGTTCCCGCGAGATCGCGGTTGACACAAAGGAGGTTCGTCTCACGATCAAGTCCGATCGTAATCTGCGGGGGGCGCTTGATTTTTGACGAGAATGTGTCCGGGACAGGATTGGCCATCGAAGCAATGTTGCTCGAGCGTTTCAGATGCTAGAGACGAATAATGCATCGTAGCATAGGCAAAATAAATACGTATATATTCATTGCCTTATGTAGCAGAACTGTCGAAAAATTTAACGTCGGATTTTTTAACAGTTGCGAGGATTCAGGCCCCGAAATCGATCCCGTCCAGCTTGCGCTTCATTTCCTCGGTTGATTTCTTGGCCTCTTCCACGTTCGAGATCGCCGTCGGCGTTATCAGCACCAGTAACTCGGTCCGCGTATTGGTCGTCGTCTTGCTCGAAAACAGCCTGCCGACGCCGGGCACGCTTCTCAGGCCGGGCACACCAGCCTCGGACTCGCTCTTGTTGTTACGAATCAGCCCGCCGAGCACGACCGTCTCGCCACTCTGCACCGCCACGCTCGTCATGATCCTGCGTTGAATGATGGTCGGTGAGTCGATATCGGATGTCGTGGTCTGGTCGACATCGTTGACGTCCTGGGTGATGTCGAGCACGACCATACCGCCCGGATTGACGCGTGGCGTTACTTCGAGCAGGACGCCGGTGTCGCGATACTGGATGGTACTCGTCACCAGCGGATCCGTACCGGATGTTGCAAGGCTCGTGGTTTCCGACGTGCGAATGGGCACCTGGTCGCCGACCTTGATCGTTGCCGTTCGATTATCCAGCACCATGAGCGACGGTGAGGAAATGATATCCAGTCGCGAATCGGCAGCAAGCAGATTGAGCACGGCCCTGATATTGGCCGCACTGTCAGTAACGGTGTACGAGAAGCTGGGGTCGACGGACAGTGGGAACAACTCGCCTACACCCTGCTTCGAATCGCCGATGCCGTTCTTGAAAAACCACTGCAAGCCGTAGCTGAGTTCGTCGGTCAGGGTCACTTCCAGGATCGTCGCCTCGACAAGTACCTGGAGCGGCATGACATCGACTCGCCTGATTGCAGAGCGGATCTTCTCGTAATCCGCTCGGGAAGCCATGATAAGCAGCGCATTATTCTCACTGTCCGCGATGATCTGCACACCGCCGGACACGCCGCCCGCTCCGCCTGGAGCGCTTCGCGAAGATACCTGCGTAGTGGCAACCTGGGACGCAGCCGGGTTGACTGGCGACGGAGAGAGGGAACCGGAGCCCATTGAACCAAACGAACCCGTTGCCGTACCGCGCGCATTGAATAGCTGTGTCAGCAGGTTTGCCAGGTTCTCGGCACGCCCGTTTTGCACGGGATAAACATACATGTTCTCCCCCGCTGCGTCGCCGGCCAGATCCAGCCGTTCGATCCAGGACTTGGCGTCGTCCAGGTACTGACTCTGCATGGAAACGACGATCAGCGCGTTCATCCTGTTAATCGTGATGAAACGCAGCATATCGGCCAGCGGTCCATCCGCATCCGCGCCCATTATCGTCTTGAGCTCGTCACGGACGTCGTTCGCTTCGGCGTTTTGCAGCCTGAAGAGCCCGACTGACTTGCCCTGCATCTGGTCGACGTCGAAGACGTCGATCGTCGCCTTTGCCTGCTCCAGCTCGGCTTTCGTGCCCGCGATCAGGAGATGATTGCGCGTCGTATCGACCTGCACGATGCCGCTTTCGGGCAGCAATGGCTGGAGGATCGACTGCATTTCGGATGCGCCGATAAAACGCAGGGGCACCACCAGGAGCTGGTAACCCAGGTCACCGGACAACCGCACCTGCGGCGCCCTCGATCCGCTCAGTGCCTTGGAAGCCGGTACGACAGAGTAAATTCCCTCGGCTTCGTGCACGACCGCACCGTTGACACGCAACAGGGCCTCCAGGGTCGGCAACAGGTCGGCTCGGCTCAGCGGCTGACTGGTCGCCAGCGTCACCGTGCCCGATACCGCCGGGTCGACGACGTAATTCGCGCCCAGCATCTCGCCGAGTATCGTGTTGATGACCTCATTGATATCCGTCTTCTCGAAATTGAGGACGATATCGCCGCCTGCGGGCTGTTTCATTACCGCATTCCGCCGCGCCGCAGCGTAATTGATAAAGCTGCCGGAGCCGGTGGAAATCTCGGAAATGTCACCGGATTCCATTGACCCGGCATCGGGCTGCGTTTCCGGGCCTGCCGCATTGTCGGCCTGGTAGGTCGGGGCCTGCGCGTTTGTAACGGTGTCCGACGCAATCTCCGGCGAGCTTTCCGAATCTGCCTTTTCCTGACCTCCGCCGGCACAGGCGCCGACCGCCAGGCATGCAGCCAGGATCGATATTCGTAGGCTTGTCATACTCATAAGGAGCATGCTATGCGCATCAATCTAGGGTCGAAATACGCCGAAACACTGAATCGAGATAGGGGATATCCCCCATTCGCAACCTAGGGGATACCCCCTGTAACAGACGCGCCGGCCTTTACCGCTGGTCCGCTTCCTTGCGAAGCTCCAGCGTCGCCTCCTGGCCGGCAGACGTAAAGGTCACGTATTGCGGCGTGATCTCGCTGACCACCCAGCCGTCCAGTTTGTCGCCCGCCTTGAGGCGCCGAATGCTCTTGTCACGAATGCCCTGCAAAAAGACATGGGAGTCTTCGCCCGCGACGATGACAGCGGTCAGTTTCCAGTTCCTGGCCGGATCGACGCGTTGGGCCGCAGTACCGCCCGTCTGCCGCGGCGCCGGGCGGCGTGTCTCCATGAAAAGCGGCCGCGTCTGCAGCTCCCTGTAGGTGGGCAAGGGCGCTATCGAAACGACATCGAATCCTGGTGCTGCCGTGGCTGCCTCCGGACCGTCTCCTGAGGAATCTTCATTGGCGTAAGTGGCTGTCGCCGAACTGAAGTCGAGGACAGCAGCCTCCAGAACGATGACACCGGTCAGCACGAGAATCGCGGCAATCATTATTTGCGTATAGGGCGTCAGGTGGCGCAGCAGCCTGGTCATGACGAACTCCCTGTAAAGCCCTTCAGTTCGAACTGCATGTCGAGCTGGACGGTCGGCGGGTCATCCGGCGTGCGGCCACGCACCGGCCGCGCATTGATTGCGAGGTCATCCACGAACAGCATCGGACGGCCACTCTCGACGCTGTGCAGGATGGCCATCGCCGCATCGATATCGGCGCGCATGTGGACCCTGAGACTGACCTGGTTGCCATCCGCGTCGCTCTGCGCTGCGATGATCTGCGTACTGATTACCTCGGCCCCGTTTCGCGTGACGATGCTCTTGAGGTACTTCTGGATGTTTGCAGTCGCGAGGGCGGGCGTCGCTCCCTGTACATAGTACTTGGACGCTGCGCTGCGACGACTGAGGCCCGCGAGCCGTTTCTCGAGCTCGGGCTTGCTGCCGACCAGGCGCCGATAGGTCGCCAGCTCCCGCTTGCTGTCATCGATACTGTTCGCCTGTGCCTGGTACAGCGCAAGCGGCGGGCCGAAGATGACGAGTCCCACGGCCAGGACAACCAGTAACAGCAACGCGATCGCGAACATGCGTGAGTGGCGGGACAGGTCAGTCACTGTTAGTACCCTCCGGCGACTGAATCCCCGCCTCGATCGCAAATCGATCGTTGGACGTGCGCGGATTCTTGGTAACGGGAGACGAGAAGGTGGCGTTTTCGATGAGGTCCGAAGCCTCGAGCAGCGCGAGTAAGGACGAAGCACCTTCCGATTCCCCCTGGATACGGAGCCTCGATCCGCGCAGCTCGAGCCGAACCAGCCAGGTGTCGTCCGGGATAACGCGCGTGATCTCGTCCATGAGCCGAATCGTCGTCGGGAGCTCTGCGCGTTTCGTCGCGAAAAAGCCCTGCTCTTCGAGCAAGGCAGCAATTTCATCCTTCGTCTGTGCAACTTCCTGAGCGACCGGCCTCAGATCCGCAATTTCCTTATCGAGTGCACGAATCGTGATCTGCTGAGAAACCAGGGGTAGCACTATCGCAGCAATCAACAGCGCACTAAAAACCGCGCCGAGCGACAAGGGAAGAACCCGGCTGCGCAGACCGTTGCCAGCCCGCATTTCCTTCGGTAGCAGGTTCCAGTCATCGGACCCGGGAGCCGCCGGGACAGTCACCGCCGATACCTCGAGGTCGCAGTTATCGAGAACTTCCAGCAGTTTATCGACGAGGCTGCGACGCGCGATCACGAGCTGCACGGTGATCTGGTTGTTGCCCGTGTCCCGGCCGATTATCCGGTGCGTGAAATACACCTGCTTGCCGGTGAACGGTGTGAATCGGTCCATCTCGAACTGGAGAACGTCCGCCAGGCGTTCCTCGGTGTTCGCGGGCAGGTTTATGACGCGCTTCAGCGCATGCTCCGAAGGCAGCTCGACGACTACCGCACCGGGAGACGGTGCGAGCGCCTGCGTCGCCTGCTTGACCGCAGCCAGGTCTTCGGGCTTCGCGTCGTGCAGCCCGAACTCGCCCAACGCTTCTGCGCCGCCGCTTCCCCGAACCTTGATATCGACACGGTGCCCGCGCAGCGTAACCCGCAACGTCCGGTCCGCATCACGGATGTACCGCTGAATCCGTTGCGGCAATGCACGCCTCAGCTCGCCGACCCACCACTCCCGGAATCGCCGCAGCGAGGACTGACCGCCTGACGCAAGTCGCTGCAAATCCGTTATCGCGAGGCTGAAACTCACAGGGCCTCCCCGGGATCCGTAAATATTTCAGGCGGCGTCGGGTTCCAGGCAAGCACCTGGTACGGCTTGCCGGTGCCATCCGGCGCCAGGGTCACCGTCGCGGCGAGCTTCGAAACGATGCCGTCCGCGGCCTTCGCTTCGACGTAGATCGTATAGCTGACACTACTCGCCTTGGTTTGCGCGTTGGCAAGGCCTTCTACAGCTGCCGCAACCTGCGGCGTGGCTAACCGGGGATTCACTCCGGATAACCCGGAATGCACGGTCAGTGCCGGCCTGATCTTCGTGTAGATCTCGCCGTCCATGCCGAGAACCAGCTGCAACTCGTCCACCGAGTAAAAGCCGGCATTCGCGACAGCATAGTCGCGACCCGCCATGCGATAGTCGCTTTCCTCGGCACCATTGACGCGACGAAAGTCATCGGTATCACGCCAGTCCAGGATCGCATCCGCTATGTGCGCAGCCCGGTCCGGGTCCACGCCGGACTGAACCAGCAGGTTGTTGAGCAACGGGAATTCGGCAGCATTCAGATCGATCTTCCCGGCTTCGTCCAGCGTCGCGATGCGCAGTTGTATGCCCTCGAATTCGGTTTCGAAGATGCTGCCATCGGCAGGCCACCGCTGCGCCTGCGGCACCAACAGGTTCAGGATGCCGAGTTCGACAGCGGCCTGCGCCGCGTACGCAGCCCGGGTCATTTGCAGGGTATTGCCGACGGCACGGATTTCTCCCCTGACGGTGGTTGTCAGCGCTACCGTCACCGCGGTCAACAGGACCAGCAGCCAGAGCACGCCGACCAGCGCTATTCCGCGTGACCTTCGATGCATCACCCGCCCCCCCGGCGCGACATCCTGTTCCGCGACGTCGACCTGATTGCGACGACCAGGTCGGGCGCCATCCTCTCACTGCCATCGGGATACTCGACACGGACCCTTACGAGCCCGGGCAGCCGCGCCGGGTCGCGCCACTCGCGCACCCAGTCCACGCCGGCAGGAGCCGTTTCCGAGCTGTAGTCGAATTCGGCCGATGCAAACCCGTCCATGACCAGGGCGGAGCCGCCGGCATCCGTCCACTGCGGCCCGGGTACCGAGGCATCCCTCGCGTAGTACATGACAATCCGGCCGCCTTCACCATCGAATCCCGTGTCGTCCTCGATCTCGAGCCGGATTCGATGCAGTCCGGCGTAGGCACCGACGCCGTTGAGTGGCGCAACGAATTCGAGCGCCTTGGTCTGCCCTGAGAAATCGAGCCGATCCGGGCCTGTTTCCATCCTGCGCATCAACGGCACAGCCTGTTGTATTTGCCGACGCAGCGCCCGTTGCGCGAGATGCACCTGTTCCGTCGCGAGTATCGAGGATTCCACTGAATTCGACGTCCGGACGCTGAAATTCAGGCTGTTCATGGTCATTCCGAGCATGAGTGCCAGGATCGTCAACGCCACGAGAAACTCCAGCAGGGTAAACCCGCGACTGTGTCTCGAGGATGCCCGACGCGCGTTCATCGCATGCTCCCCGAACCGATGCGAATAGTGCTCAGCGCGACACTGGTGGGCTCCCGGGCGTCTTCCTGCCAGCTCACCTCCACCGTCAGCCGCACCGGAGCGTACATCGACGCCGCGCTGCTCATCGCGACATCGGCAGCGGGCGCGATATCCAGGCGCCACGCGAATTTCTCGCCGACTTCGCCGGCGCGCGGCAACATCGCCGGATCGCGTACCGTCGCAGCCAGGTTGAGCTGGGATTCGGCAACCATGATCGCCTGCCGGTAATCGCTGGCACGCAACGCATTCCGGGACGAGCTGCCCAGCAGCTGCAGGATCATGCCGTAGCTGAGCGCAAGAATCGATAACGCGACCAGCACTTCCAGCAACGAAAAGCCTGCATGCCTCTTGGTGTGACTGCTATTCATGACGTCACTCGACACGTACCCGGCCGGTCAGCCAGTCGACCATGATCTGCTGCGACTGCTTTTCGGTGGATAGCTGCAGTATTCCGCCGGACGAGGTGCCGTCAGCATTGAAAACGATAGCGTACGGCTCTTCCTGGTCGCCGAACTCGCGGGTTGGAAACGACACACCGACGCGGCTCGGCAACACATAATCGAGATCCGTGCTTATCCCTCGCATCGAGCCGATGCGTGGGTCTATTGACACCGTCACGGAACCGGCATGGGCGATGGCCGTGTTACGCGAAAGTCTCAGGAGCGCTGCGGACTCGCGGGCGGCCTGGTGCAACTGAACCCGGCCCACGGAACGCGAAAACTGCGGCACGGCGATCGAGACGATCGAAATCGCAATCATGAGAACAACCAGGAGCTCGATGAGAGTAAACCCTCTCGCCTCCCGCCCCGTTTGCCGGGGTAATCGATTTTTCGTGGCCGTAAACATGACTCGGAAATCTCCCGGCTTACTCCCAGCCGAGTACATCCCGTGCTTCGCCTTCACCACCTTCCGCGTTATCGGCGCCGTACGTGTATATATCGAAGGCATCATGTTCGCCTGGCGACCGGTACTTGTACGCTTGCCCCCAGGGATCGAGCCGGACGGTCTTCTTCCTCAGGTAAGGGCCGTTCCACTGACCGACACCGACCGGTTTCTCGACCAATGCGTCGAGTCCCTGGTCCGTGGTTGGATACGTACCCACCTCGAGTCTGTAGAGGTCGAGCGCACTGCTCAGTTCCTGGATCTGGAGCATCGCCGTTTTCGTCTTGGATTCACCCAGGTGCTTGATAACCCGCGGCCCGACGAGCCCCGCAAGCAACCCGAGGATCACCAGCACCACGAGTAGCTCGATCAGCGTGAATCCCGCCGTGTTGCGGCGGCTGTTTTTGTGTTTCAAGTGACTGTTCATATTGGTTCCTGACTTCATGCTGGAAGTTCGTTGATACTGATGATGCCGACCAGGACCGACATGATGATGCCGGCGATGACTATGCCGAGCCCGACGATGAGTGCCGGCTCGAGCAGCATCAGCAGCCTCTGGATGCTCGTTTCCACTTCGCGATCGAAGGTGTCGGACATCCGCAACATCATCTTGTCGACGGTGCCGGACTCCTCACCCACCATCAGCATCTGGATGGCAAGGCTCGGAAATACACCCGCCTTCTGCAGCGCCCTGGACAGATCTCCGCCTTCGCGGAGATCTTCGGTGGCATCACTGACGGCGTTCGCCATTTCGCTGTTCATCATCGTGTCCCGCGCTATTGGCAAGCCCGTTAGCAGCGGCACACCGTTTTGCAGCAACGTGCCAAGGCTGCGACTGAAACGGGCGGTTTCGATAGCCTGGATCAGTGTTCCCACGCGGTTCAGCCGCAGCAGCAAGCTGTCGACCCGGCGCCGAAAGTCGGCCCTGGTCCACAGCTTGCGGACAGCGACTATCGCTAACACGAGGGCAGCCGCAACGAGCCAGCCCCAGGCGGCGAAGAAATCGGAAATTGCCAGCGTTACCCTCGTGGGCAAGGGCAGCGCGCTGCCCATTTCTTCGAAAATCGGCCGGAACTGCGGCACGACGTAGACAAGCAGGATGATCACAGACAGGCCTGCCACGCCGGCGAGGATACTCGGGTAAATCAATGCGGAGCGCACCTTGTCTCGCAACATGCGCGCACGCTCGAGGTAGCTCGTCAGCCGTGACAGGCCGTCACCCAGCATGCCGCCTGCCTCCGCGGCACGAATCATGCTGATGTGAAATCGGGAGAATACTTCGCCCTGCTCTTCCAGCGCAGTGGACAGGGAATTGCCGCCTCGCACCGATGCCTGCACATCGCCGACAAGCTTGTGCGTCGCAGGATCGCTTTCTGCCTCGAGCATGATCTGCAGCGCGCGGTCGAGAGGAATGGAGGAACTCACGAGTGACGCCAGGGATTGGGTGAATGCAGCAATATCGGCACGCGCTGACGCGCGCCGAAGCATCCGGCGACGGCTGCGCCGGACGCGACGACGACCGCCTTCCCGCACCTCTTCCGCTGAAATGGGAATCCGGCCGCTTTCCTGGAGCCTGGCGATCACCGCTGCTGCGCTATCACCGAACATCTGGCCTTCGTCGGCTTCACCATCCCGCGTCACGGCTCTGTAAAAATAGTTAGGCACGGTACTCATCCATCCTGGATTACCCGAAGCACTTCTTCGATTGACGTCACTCCCGCAAGTGCCTTGCTGCAGCCATCGGCAAATATTGTGCGCATGCCGCGCCGCACGGCGGCCGCCTCGATCTGCCGGGCACCGGAGCGTGACTGAATCAGGTCGCGCAGCTCGTCGTCGATTACGAGAACCTCGAGGATTGCGTGCCTTCCCCTGTACCCGGTCCCATTGCAATGGCTGCAACCAACCGGCCGATACAGCCGGATGTCGTCCGACTCCGCAATCGACCTGAGCCTCAGTTCTTCGACGACACCTGCCGCCGGACGGTATGACTCCTTGCAGTCCGCGCAGAGCAGCCGAACGAGCCGCTGGCTGACGATCGCATTCAGGGTTGATGCCAGGAGGTAGTCTTCGATACCCATCTCGAGCAAGCGCGTAATACTGCTGGCCGCGCTATTGGTATGGAGTGTCGACAGGACGAGATGTCCGGTAAGGGCCGACTGCACGCAAATGCGGGCGGTTTCCAGGTCACGCATTTCTCCGACGAGTATGACGTCGGGGTCCTGTCGAACGATCGATCGGAGCACGTTCGCGAACGTGAGGCCGATCGCCGGCTTGACCTGTATCTGGTTGACCCCTTCCATCTGGTACTCGACAGGATCCTCCGCCGTAATGATCTTGCGCTGCTCCGTGTTCAGGATGTGTATCGCGGTATAGAGCGTCGTGGTCTTGCCGCTGCCCGTCGGCCCCGTAACCAGGATCATGCCGTTGGGCATACGCAATGTGTCCAGAAACGCCTCCCGCACGGAACCCGAGAAACCGAGCGGTTCGAGATCGAGCTTTACATCACCCCGGTTCAGTAGCCGCATGACCACGCTCTCGCCATGCATGGTCGGAATGGTCGAGACGCGCGCATCGATATCCCGGCCCTGGAGTCGCAGCTTGATACGGCCGTCCTGCGGCAACCGCCGCTCCGCTATATCCAGCTTGGCCATGATCTTGATGCGCGATATAACGGCGGCGGACAGCTGCACGGGTGGCGCATCGGTCTCGTGAAGGACGCCGTCGATTCGATACCGTACCTTGAGGCGCCCATCAAACGGCTCGATGTGGACGTCGGAAGCGCCACTATCGTTCGCGTTCTGCAACAAGAGGTTGACCAGGCGAATGACCGGCGCTTCGCTGGCCATGTCCCTCAGCTGATCGACGTCGACATCCGTGAAGTCATTCTCTGCGCCGGCGTCCTCGGCGCTCTCGCCGGTTTCGCCCTTTTGATTGCCATACATCGCATCGATGGCGCGCTCGATATCGGAACGAACACCGACGACCGGGTCTACCGGCATGCCGTAGGCAAACCGGATCGACTCGATGGACACGGCGTCTCCCGGGTCCATCATTACCAGCTCGATACGGCCGGTCGTCTCTTTTGCAGGAAAAATCAGCCGTTCCCGAAGGAAACGCGCCGCGATCGGCTCGTCGCAGGTCGCCATGGCGGCGTAATCCGCATCATCGGCGACTCTGAGTCCCGTTACGTCGGCGAGTGCTTGCGCGAGTTCGCGTTCGGCGACCAGGCCGAGGCTTGCAAGCGACCAGACGACTCTTTTTTCGTCGGGCGCACTGTTGCACAGGCTCTCGACCTTGTTGTACTCGCGCGCCGCCAGAGTGCCGCTCTTCACAAGGCGTTCTTTCAGGCCGGGGATACGGTTGTTCGCTGCAACAGGCACGACGCAGCCGCCCGCATCGGACTTCGATGCAGGAATCGGTCCGGTCTTGTTACCGGTGTCGACGGCGAGATTGACTACCTGGGCTTTCACAGCGCCTCCTCTACCCGAGAACGTAACTGCAAGCCCCCAGTAATCCTATGGGGCGCACTGCCCAATATCCTTGCGTGGATTTCTACGTAGTTATGGGGGATACCCCTGAGTATCGAGGTAGGTGGACACGGCAGAAACTACACCGATGTCGCGCCGGGCGCCGGCCGGCACCCGGTTGTCGGCCGCAAAATTCAATCGTCGAGCAGTTCCTTGATGACGTCGATCAGTTCCTGCCTGTCGAAAGGCTTCGTCAGCGTACCATCGGCTCCCGCGTTTTTCGCCGACGAAAGGAATGCCGTCGTGGAAATTGCATCCGGCTCATAACTCCTGGGCGCCACGTTGCCGCCCCCTGAAATGACGAGTATGCGCGTATTTCGGAATTTCTCGCGAATCTTCTTGACCGTTGTGACACCGTCTATGCCCGGCATAATGACGTCCGTTATCACCAGGTCAGCGCCCTCTTTTTGCAGGAGCTCGATACCTTCCTTGCCGCCGGACGCCACGCTCACGTCGTATCCTGCCCGTTGCAGCACCTGCTTCAGGACATCCCGCACGTCCTCTTCATCATCAATTACAATTATTTTGGCCATTGTTGGATATTACCTCTCCCTGAATGGTTACTCATCATCGGCTAACGGCAGGTAGATTCGAAAGTGCGTGCCTTTTCCGGGCTCGCTGCTCAAAACGATCTCGCCATCGTGACGCATCACGATGCCGTGCACCACCGACAGGCCAAGTCCTGTACCTTCGCCTACTTGCTGGGTTGTGAAAAACGGCTCGAATACGCGCTCCATCGTGTCCCTGTCCATGCCGTGACCCGTGTCCGACACCTCGAGAACCGCGTATTCTCCGGCACGAAGCTTGGGATATTTCGCCGCGAATACTTCAGGCACGATCACTTCTTTCAGCGACACATTGATATACCCGTCTCTCCCGGATAATGCCTGGTAGGCGTTATTGCAGAGGTTAACGAGCAATTGCTTGATCTGGGCCTCGTCGCACCGTACTGCGCCTACGTCGTTGCTTATCTCGGCCCGCAGATCGACGGAAGCGGGCAAGAGGGCGCGAATCATCGTCAGCGCGTTGACGATAATAGGGCTCAGTTCCGCGACCTCCAGCTCGGCTTCGATATCCTGCCGTCCGAATGCCAGGATCTGATTGCTGAGTTTCTTCGCCCGTCTCGCGAGGTCCATGACCTTGCCCAGGTTGTCGGCCGTCTCCGAATCTTTCGGCAGTTCTTCCCGTGCAAGGTCCGTATATAAGAGTATTGGCTGCAGAACGTTATTGAATTCATGTGCCACACCGCCTGCGAGGGTACCCAGGGACTCGAGCCTTTGCGCATGCCGCAAATGACGCTCGAGGGTGCGGCGCTCCGCCTCGGCTTGCTCGCGTTCGGCGATTTCCTTTTGCAGGCGCGCATTCATTCCCACGAGATTGCTGCGCATCGTCTCGAGGTCCGCCGAAAGTTCGCGGATCTCGCGCAGCTCGCTATTGGCCTTGAGCTCCTTGTCAACCTCCCCCCTGCTGATGGCATGACTTGCTCGCCCGAGCCATTTAAGTGGCCGGACGACCAGGGACGCCATGTAACCCGTCGCCACAAGGGCGAGCACTGTATAGGCAACCAGGATCAATATGATCGTTTGCCGAACGGCGGCGAGATTCTGCTGCGTCGGCAATTCATCGAACCCCAGGCGCAAAATGGCGAACTCGTCGCCATGGCTGACCGGCACGGACATGTAATAGGTATTGTCACCGTGCTCGCCGAAATCGAAATCTTCCTCGAAGCGAGGCACGTCTTCCGATGTCATCATTGAACTGGTAACGAGCCGATCCTGGAATTGCAGGGCGGCATAGACGCCATGGCCGCTCAACATGGCGGAATCCAGCAGCTGCTCGACCGCCCCGCTGTCACCGGACTCGAGGGCATTCTCGACACCGTCTCCGATGATCCGGCCCTCGATGCGTGCGTCGTCGACAAATGCGTTCATGGTGCTACGGTCGATCACGGTCGCAAGAGCGATGAAAAGTGCCGGCATCAGCACTGCGTGAATCAGCAACAGCATCAATACGAGCCGGCCGCCGACGGTGTTCATTCGCCCTGCCATAGCAACCTTACCGTCTTGATTCCGCTGAGCCGATCAACGTCGTCCTTCCACATATAGACGACGCCGCACTCCCTGCCCCTGACGGCCTGTGCGGCGTCATCGACTGAGTCGACCATTTCCAGCCGCGGCGTGCCGTATTTCAGCGCCAGGGACAGAGCACGGCGCTCGTAGGACTTGCGCGACATATGGACGACGGACTGATAGAAGATGCTACTGAGCATTTCGTCGCCAATCAGTCGAATGGGTCTCAGCCGACGGCCATCGACACTGACCGTAACCCCCAGGTACGCTTTGCGGACGTCAAGACTGCTGACTTCCCTGACCGGACAACTATCGCCGGTCACCAGCACAACCTGACGCTCTGCCCGGGCGTTGCAGGGCAAAAGCACAAAAGCCGCTGTCAGCAGCAGGATGTGGCGCAGGCCCGGCATCAGAACACGGCACTCCACTGGAGTCGCCACTCCTTGAAGTACTCGTGATCTCCCGCATCACTCTGCTGCGCGGTGTCGGCGATCTCGACCGTCAATGCATGGGTGTCGGCAAAATCCCAGCGCAGCCCCAGCATGTGACGGTGGGAAATGAATGCGGGAAGCAAGCGGAGGTAAGGGGACCAGTCTTCCCCGAAACCATTGTCGGACCGCCCGAACAGGGTGATGTCGTCATTGGGCTGATACTCTAGCTGCACGTATCCGAGGTCGAAGCTGTCGTTGACCGTTTCGTCCACGTATTCGAGGTCGTTATCGAGATGCACGAAGCTCGAGATCAGGCGCAGCTTCTTCCACTGCCAGTCCACGAATACACCGATCGTGAACTGATCGATCTGCCGCAGATCCGCCAGCGCAGGGCTGGACTCCGATTCCACGTCCATCTCGTTGATCGCCGAAATCACGCCGAACTGCAGCGGTTCGAACGCCCTGGGCCGGTAGGCCAGCTTGAAATTCACGGAGAGACCGTTCCCGGAACGCGGATCAAGTACGTCGAAGGCCTCGAGCCCCTCGCTGCCGAAACTCGGCGCCATGCCAGCCCCGATCACGTAATTGAGGGACGCCCCGTCCGCGAGCTCATGACGCACGTCCAGCGATAACCCCGTCACGTGAGACGGAATCGGCCCGCTTTCGTCTTCCCACTCCTCGAGGCTGGGGCGCGTAATCGACGTCTGCAGGTACTGGCCGTGATGATATTCGCTGGTCCAGTGCTTGGAGGTGGTATGCGTGCGGCCGAACCAGAGCATGGCGTTATCGCGCCATGCCCAGCCGGCCTTGAGCCGTTCGAGTTCGGCTTCGTCGCTGGACAACAGGTACTCCGCGAGAAACCGGAACCGGTCGGTGGAGTAGCTGTACAGCAGATCGAGTGTCCCGCGTACAAACGCGTCTTCGACCCCCGGATCCGACTCGCTGAATGAGTCGAACGTGTCAACGCTGGTAAAAAACAGCATTTCCTGCCGAGACTCTGCAGATGCCGTGGTCGTGGTGAGCAACCACAATGCGGCACAGATTATCCCGGGCCCTCTGCTTTTCGGGATACACCGCTTGTCGTGAAAAATCATAGGTTAGCCCTAAATGGGATGACGAACCGGACACCGTTACACGGGCATGGCATGCAGGTGCAGCGCAGGTGCGTACTTGAAAACAAATACATGCCCGTCCTGGCTTCGACACAGGCGTCGTTCACAGCAATTTCGCACCTGGGACGCAGCCGCGGAATAGGGTATTTACCCCATTCCGCGGCCCGAGACTACCCTGCCAGCCCGGCAAACGCTGTCGGTACGGGTATTGTACAGGCCGGATCAGAACGTCATCACGGCACCGACGCCTATCGTCCGCTCCGCACCCCAGAGTTTCTCGCCGACGGGGATATCGGCGTCGCTGACCCGGTTCACACCGGCCAGATGGTCCTGGTAACCGCGGTCGAACAGGTTATGCGCATGCAGTTCAAGCCGCAGGTACGGCAAGGCATACCAGGTAACCCGGCCGTTGACGATGGCATAGCCCGCGGTCACCTGCTCGCCGTTTACCGACGACACTTTGTCCTGCCGATCGTAGGCGATGACTTCGCCACGGAACGACCAGGCGTCGTCGACGATATTGAACGCGAGGCTGCCGTTCGGCGGCGCCTGCCGATACAGGTTGTCACTGACATCCGTGCGCCGGCCGCGTGAATAGCTCGCGTTTCCGTCGAGATGGATTCGCTCGGATACCGTGAAGCGCCAGCCGAGGTCCAGCCCGTAAATTTCCGCCTCGACGTTGTTGAACTGCAGTGCGCCGTTACCCGACATCATCATGGCCAGCATATTGGCAGCCATGACGGTCGTCGGTGTCCCCATGATGTAATTGTCGACGTCCTTGAAATAGGCCTGGGGACTCATCGTGAACCGGTCCGCCGTCCAGTCGAGCCCGACCGCAATCTCGTTGGAGCGTTCGGGATCCAGCGCGAGATTGCCTATGTAGTTCCGGCCGTCGGCAAGCCCGCCGGTAGCCTGCAACGGTAACCACAGGTAGAGCTCCTGGTAAGAAGGCGAACGCGTCTTCGTGCCGAGGTCGACATTGACCCTCGCATTCGGACCCAGGTCGCGCGAATACTTGAACACGGCATCGACGCTGCCCCAGGAAAGTTCCCTGTCCGCCGCGTTGAATGCGTCGGCCAGAATGGCCGCGTTCATTCCCATCATGTCCATCAGCCCGCCAAACGACACCGTTCCGGCGCTGCTCGACACGTCGACGTAACGGAGTCCGGCTTCCCACGCCGAGGCGCCGGTTTCGCGTTCGACGGTAACGAAGCCCCCCGTGACGTCGCGCTGTATGTCGTTGAAGTTGTGGATGAAGAACATGGCGTTATTCGGGTTGCTTATGAGGGACTCGTGCTCGGCATACCGGCCGTCAACCCCGCCTCGCACCGTGAAGTCCCCGAAATCTCGGTCTGCAGATAACGTGAATACCGTGCCGCGTCCGCCTGCACGGTTTTGCCGATATTGCATGCCGGTGTCAGGTGGCGGTCGCAGGGAGAAGTTGTCCATGACGTGATCGACGTCCGTGTAGCCGACCTTTGCCGTTATCCGTGTAGCGCTCGAAACTTCACGTTCAAGGCTGAGGCCATAAAGTGCCGAATCGATATAGCGAATATCCATCGCGAGCGCCGGCGTTCCGGTGTCGCGGGTATCCAGCCGCCCGCCAAAAGCCTGGAATTGCGTCCTCTCGTCCCGGAACGCGTAGCTCAGGTCATAGCGGTCGCGTGCAAGTTCCGAAGGAATGATCCTGCCAGCCGGCGTACGCTGATCATCACCGCGGTCCGACTGGCCGACGATCGAGATGCGATGCGACCGATTCGATGCTGTCACTCTTGCCGCCGCAGAGGTCGTGTCGCCATTGTCAGCGTACCGCGCACCAGCCATGCCGTTTATGCCGAACGCATCGTCCTCCCGGAATTCGCCGCGCGCGATTTTCGCATCGATATGACCGCCGATCGCTTCGGGTGAACTCGCAACGCCCGGAACGCCTCGCACCAGGGTCAGTTCCTCCGTAATCATCGGCGACACGTAAGACAGGGGCGCATCCATCGCGTTCGGCCCGCCGCTGATAACGCCTAACCCGTCGATATTCACGGAGACCCTGTCGCCGTACATGCCGCGATACTGGGCGATACCGGTCAGGCGGCCGTTCTTGTTGCGATCCGCACCGGGCAGGCGACTAAAGGCGTCGGCGGTGTCTATGACGATCTCGCGATCGACAGCGATCGCCGCCAGTTGTGTCGTCAACTGCTGGCCGGAGACGACGATTTCTTCGATAGCCGGCTGATCAGCGGCTTCGCTCGGTTTCGCATCGCCCGCAAGCGCGGACGACGCGCAGCCCATCGCCGCCAGGACGATGGCTGACTTGATTGTTGGTTTCATTGTTCTGCTCCCGTATTGCCGGTCGCGCGCCGGAGCGCCGCCGGCAGCAATAGTTTTCGGTTTGGTAGTACCTGCTATTGCTTACGGGATGGGCGGGCCGCGCGGTGCGTATACAAACTCGCGGGAAACCAGTCGCAGCTGCATCGCCAGCGTGGCGATGAAACCGGTCGCCGGCAGAATGGGAATATCCGGTATGTCGGGCGCATCGGCGAACGCGAAAGCCAGGATGTGGCCGATGCTGCAGTCGCCCGCCGAGCCGTGACCTTCATGCGCACCGTGGTCTCCGTGGTGCGCATGGCCTGCAAGCGCAGCCATGAACCCGGCGGGAAGGCCGTCGTGGCAGAGTTCGAACAGCAGGCCCTTGCCAGGCTCGGCCGGCATGTAGCCAGCCGGAACAAAAGCACGCAATACGACCGCCGCCAGCAAGAGCGGCAACGTCAAATGCCATTGTCGTATCGTCTTTTGCATAATTCTTACGCACCAGCATCCAATCTGGCGTACTCTTTCCTATAGCCTCTTCGATCTTCGGGGGCAACAGGAAAACCCCGTTTTGGGGTGAAACCCGACCAATCGGGCAGGTCTTGCCATCCTCTATTGATCAGTTGCCAGGCCTGCCATATAGTTGCTATTGAAACTATTTAGCCGCCGTCTTTCTGCCCTAAAGTGACCAGCAAATTCCCTCTCGACAACTACGAACTCCTCGACCGCTACCGGCGAGAGTCCGGCCGCGTCTTCCTGACGGGCACCCAGGCGCTGGTGCGCATTCCACTCATGCAGCGGACGATGGACCGCGCCGCCGGCCTCAATACGGCGGGATTCGTGAGCGGCTACCGGGGATCGCCGCTGGGTGCGCTCGACCAGGAACTATGGCGGGCGAAAGCCTTCCTCGAGGAGAACAACATCGAGTTCCTGCCGGCCGTGAACGAGGATCTCGCCGCGACGGCGATGCTCGGCTCGCAACAGGTGGAGACCGACCCGCACCGTGAGGTCGATGGTGTGTTCGGGCTGTGGTACGGGAAGGGCCCCGGCGTCGACCGCGCGGGCGACGCGCTGAAGCACGGCAACGCTTACGGCAGTTCACCGCATGGCGGCGTGCTGGTGGTCGCGGGGGACGATCACGGCTGCGTGTCGTCGTCCATGCCGCACCAGTCCGATGTCGCGTTCCTCACCTTCATGATGCCGCACGTCAACCCGGCGAACGTCGCCGAGTACCTGGAGTTCGGTCTCTGGGGCATCGCGCTGTCCCGTTTCTCCGGGATGTGGGTCGGATTCAAGGCGATCTCAGAGACGGTCGAATCCGCGATGTCGGTGCAGCTGCCCTCCTACCCGCAATTCGTCCTGCCCGATTTCGAGATGCCGCCCGGCGGCTTGCACTACCGCTGGCCCGACCTGCCGGGGCCGCAGATCGAGGAACGGCTCGAGGCGAAAAAGGATGCGACGCTGGCATTCGCAGCTGCAAACCCGATCGACCGCAGGATTTTCGACGTACCCGATGCCCGTTACGGCATCGTGACCACCGGCAAGGCCCACCTCGACCTCATGGAGGCCCTGCGGCTCCTCGGCATCGACCGTACGGAAGCACACCGCATCGGTATCGACGTTTACAAGGTGGGCATGGTCTGGCCGCTCGAGCACGACGGCGCGCTCGAGTTCGTGAAGAACAAGCGCGAAGTGCTTGTGATCGAGGAAAAGCGCGGCATCATCGAGAGCCAGTTCAAGGAGTATTTCTACGACCGGCCCGGCCGCAAACCGGAACGCATGGTCGGCAAGTTCGACGAGAAGGAACGCTCGCTCGTTCCGTGGGTCGGCGAACTGTCGCCGGTGGAAGTTGCCGGCATCGTCGCGCGGCGGCTCGACAAGGCATTCCGCGGGCTCAACCTGACGGAGCGAGCCGACAGGTTAATGAACGAACGCGGGCCCGCGATCCGCATCGAGGGTGCGACGCGCATGCCCTATTTCTGCTCAGGCTGCCCGCATAATACGTCAACGAAACTGCCTGAAGGCTCGCAGGCACTTGCTGGCATCGGCTGTCATTTCATGGCGAGCTGGATGGACCGCGACACGGAAGGCCTGATCCAGATGGGCGGCGAAGGCGTCAACTGGATCACACGCTCGAAGTTCAACGGTAACCGGCACATCTTCCAGAACCTCGGCGACGGCACCTTCTACCATTCCGGTTCGCTCGCGATCCGGCAGGCGGTCGCGGCCGGCACCAACATTACGTTCAAGATCCTCTACAACGACGCGGTTGCGATGACCGGCGGGCAGCCGGTCGACGGGCCGCTCAGCGTGGTGAGTATCGCAAATTCGGTTCGGGCAGAAGGCATCGAACGCATCGCGGTCGTCTCGGACGACCCGGAGCAGTTCACTGCCGGCGACTTCCCGCGCGGCATTACGATTTCGCATCGCCGCGACCTCGACGCGATCCAGCGCGAACTCAGGGACATACCCGGCGTAACGGTGCTGATCTACGCGCAGACCTGCGCCACGGAATTGCGCCGCCGGCGCAAGCGCGGCCAGATGCAGGACCCGGACCGGTTCGTCGTGATCAACGACCTGGTCTGCGAAGGCTGCGGCGACTGCTCCGTCGAGTCCAACTGCCTGTCGGTGGTGCCGAAGGAGACGCCGTTCGGTCGCAAGCGGGAAATCGACCAGAACACCTGCAACAAGGACTATTCCTGCCTGAACGGGTTTTGCCCGAGTTTCGTCACGGTCGAGGGCGGCAAGCGGCAGCGACCCGCGACGCTTTCCGGCGTTGCGCGGCTGGAGACTGCCGCAGCTGACCTGCCCGACCCCGAGATCGCGGAGATCAACCACTGCCACGACCTTCTGGTCACGGGCGTCGGCGGCACCGGCGTCGTTACGGTGGGCCAGCTGATCACGATGGCCGCCCATCTCGAGGGCAAAGGCACGAGCGTTCTCGATTTCATGGGCTTCGCGCAAAAATTCGGGCCGGTGCTGAGCTACATCCGGATCGCAAAGCAGCCGTCCGATATCAACCAGGTGCGTATCGAGCAGGCGCGCGCCGACGCGCTGATCGGCTGCGACCTGGTCGTCAGTTCCTCGCCCAAAGCGTCGAAGACCTACCGGCCGGGGCACACACGCGCGGTGCTGAATTCGGCCGAAATGTCGACGGGCGATTTCGTCAGGCATCGCGACGCCAGCCTGCGCGCCGAGGATCGCATCGCCGCGATCCGCGACGTCGTGGGCGACTCGAACCTGGCGCTGCTGGATGCGAACAAGCTGGCGCTGCGCCTGCTGGGCGACACGATATACGCGAACGTGCTGATGCTGGGCGCGGCCTGGCAGCAGGGCCTCGTCCCAGTATCGCTGGAGTCGCTCATGCGCGCGATCGAATTGAACGGCGTCGAAGTCGATAAGAACAAGGACGCGTTCACCTGGGGCCGGGTTGCCGCCGACCATCCGGAGCACGTCGAGGATCTCGCGGTAACCCAGGAACTGAAAGTGCCCGAAACGCTCGACCGGATCGTCGAACGCCGTGCCAAATTCCTCGCCGATTACCAGGACGAGGACCTGTCGCGCCGCTACACGACGTTCCTCGACAGGGTGCGTGACGCCGAGCTCAACGCCGGCGGCGATGGCCGTTTCGCGAAAGCCGTCACGAAGAGTTACTTCAAACTTCTGAGCTACAAGGACGAATACGAAGTTGCGCGCCTGCATACGCAGACGGGCTTCCTCGAGTCGGTCAAGCGCGACTTCGGTAATGGTTCGCGCGTGCGCTTCCACCTTGCGCCGCCGATCCTGAACTCGCAAACGGACGCGCGGGGCCGGCCGCGAAAGAAAGAATTCGGGGCCTGGATGATCCCCGTCCTGCGCCTGCTCGCATCCATGCGCCGCCTCCGCGGCACGCGGTTCGATCCCTTCGGCAGGACTGCCGAACGCCGCATGGAGCGCGCCCTGATCGTGGAATTCGAGAGCCGCGTGGAACAACTCCTGGGGGCGCTCAACGCGGCCAATCTCGACCTGGCGACGGAGATCGTCGGCCTGTACATGGACATTCGCGGATACGGGCCGGTAAAGGAACAGGCGGTGGAAGAGGTTCGTACGCGCGTGGCCAACAAGATCAATACGCTCGCCACGATGGAACATCAAGCCGCGTGAAGCCCGAGTACGTCTTCGATTCGAAACCGGCGTCGGGAAGCACGATGCCGGTTGCGGACGGCATCCACTGGCTGCGCATGCCCCTGCCCTTCGACCTCGACCACATCAACCTGTGGCTGCTCGAGGATGACGGCGGCTGGGCGATTGTCGATACCGGGATCAGCAGCAGCACGAGCAGGGACATCTGGCGCAGTACATTTGAAACCACGATGCGCGGGCTGCCCGTCACGCATGTAATTGCCACGCACCTGCATCCCGATCACATCGGCTGCGCCGGCTGGCTGACGCGGCAGTTCGACGTCGACCTGTGGATGACCCGCGAGGAATACATGCTGGCGCGCCTGCTCGTCGCCGACACGGGCAAGCCGGCGCCCGAGGAAGCCATCCGCTATTACGCGGCCGCCGGTTTTTCGGAAGATGCCCTGCGGGACTACCGCGAGCGTTTCGGTTTCTTCGGCCGGCTGGTGTCGGAGCTTCCCGAATCCTACGTACGCATACACGAGAACGACCGGCTCGCGCTCGGCGAACACACCTGGCGCGTGCTCATCGGCCGCGGCCATTCGCCGGAACACGCCTGCCTGTATTGCGAGGACCGGAACCTGCTGATCTCGGGTGACCAGGTGTTGCCGACGATCTCCGCCAACGTCAGCGTCTGGCCGACCGAGCCCGCGGCGAATCCCTTGAAACACTGGCTGGAATCGCTCGCCGCGCTACGCGCACAGATCCCCGAAGACGTTCTCGTGCTGCCGGCTCACGGCAAGCCGTTCCGCGGTGCGCACGCACGCATCGACGCCGTCGTCTCGGAACACACGCAGCGACTCGAGAAGCTGCGCGACCACCTGGCCGAGCCTTGCCGTGCAGTCGATACGTTCGGCGTACTTTTCGGTCGGCGGGTGCGGGACGGTCACCGCGTGATGGCAACCGGCGAGGCCATTGCACATCTCCATTACCTGCTGGCTGGAGGCGATGCGACCGCGGAGACAGATGCAGGCGGCGTCGTCTGGTACCGGCGGACGTAAGCAGCGAAACGCGCGATCCGCCCCTCGCGCCAGAATATGTGAAATACGTCGCGGATCGCGGCTTTGGTTGCTGGCAATATTTTTGCCTATGTGGAATTACGGCATTGGCAACACGAAATATCCCGCCCGCGCGAGGTTGACGTGACCGCGCTGGGCCTCGTCATGTTGCTGGTGCTCGCGGCCTACTGGTTGGGGATGCACGACGGGTTATCGTCACGGCCGCCGGTATTGCGTGGCACTTATGACAGCGGTGACCATGACGACCGGGTCGAGGAATACGGCGACTGGCGTTAGGCGAGGATCCTGGGGATCCTGGGGTCGGACCAGATCAAGTCATTGTTTTTCTTAGAAAATCACACCAGAAATATACTCAAAATCGGCTCTAGAGCCGGCATTTTGGTGTCAGAAATCGCCGTTTAGGCAACGCATTACCGGATCGTAATTCCTTAAATCCGCATTTTCAGGCGCAATAATGACGGTTTAGGCTGTTTTTCAGGCCCTTTTCAGCCCAAAACTCCCTACGTATCAATAATTTATGTCGGTCCGACCCCAAATTAGCTTCAGACGTGCTGCATCAGCACGGGCAAGCGCGCCTCGTGAATGAGGAACTCGGTCGTTCCGCCCAGCACCTTCTCGTACCAGCGCTGCCGGCTGTAGGCGCCGGACACGATCAAGTCGGCTTTTGCCTCCTGGCAGGCGTCCATGAGCTCTTCCTCGACGTGCCGGCCACGTGTCCTGACGTGATTCGCCTTGATACCCCAGTGCTTCAGATAGTCCTTCAGCTGCGAGGCCTTCGGTCCGGGGCGGTCCTCCGGACCGCAGGTCACGATCGTGATTTCGGCGGCATGCTTAAGCAGTGGAATCGAGGCCTTCACGGTCCGTGCAACGCGGGGACCCTGGTCCCAGGCGATACATATGCGCTCGCCGAGTTTGCGCCGGCCCGTCTGCGGGATCAGTAGCACAGGGGAGGAACCCCGCATGAGAGCGGTGTCGACAAATATGCCTGCCACACCCTCCCGGCGCCGG
>Ga0316190_10000398_pt1 | contig 29405 bp, 29 predicted proteins | sample Eddworburrow2_MG_FD_204929 | JGI IMG/M metagenome (GOLD analysis project Ga0316190, IMG submission 204929) | Coastal sediment microbial communities from Maine, United States - Eddy worm burrow 2 | ecosystem: Environmental > Aquatic > Marine > Coastal > Sediment | place: USA: Maine | collected... | reverse complement strand
CCGTCGGGGCCGCCTTGGTGGGTGCCGCCGTGGCCGGGGGTGGCGTGGTCGGGGACGGACTACCTCCGCCGGAGCCGCCACTCAGGAGCACGTCGCTGCAGGAGGCCTCAGCACTATCACTTCGTTGCCACACCTGAGAGAGGATGTGTTGCCCCGAGCGAGGAGGCATGGTGAACACGAACTCGTTTGACGGTTGGCCCGGTAACCTTCCGGAGTCAAGGACGAGTTCCAGATCACCCCATCCGAGCGGTTGGGTCGGTTTGTAGCCGGCTCGGGTTATGTACAGCCTGAAATAGGCGGTGGCGTGGTGCCGCGAGATTAGCGGCAACGATTTCGGCCAGGTTGATGGCGTAACCGGGGCCGAGGCCTGCTGTGTCGGGTAGCGGTTGCCCCGACTGGCGGACCCCGACGACCTCAACTCCGAGGGCGACCAAGCGGGAAGTCACGCTCCGACCGATGGCGCGCAGGCCGATCACGCAGGCCCGCTACCCCGACAACCTGGGTGGGCCAACGGGCCGCCTCGTCGGCCACCGCCACCAGTTCCACGTTGGGCATGCGGGACTGCAGGGCCGGTCCCAGATACCGGGCGGTACCGCCCGGGTAGAGGTGGATCCTCGTGCGGCCATCATGCGCTCCCGGCCTGGTAGCGGCCGGGTTCGACCTCGGTTGCTTCGTCCCGCTCGATCATGCGGGCCAGGTGTAGCTCAGCCGTGCGACGTTCGACGGAATCGATGTGCGCCCCCTCGTTCTGGGGCCGGTAGACGAAGCGGTTGGTTACCAGGTCCTCGAGGGTTCTCGGCTCGCTCAGAAAGCCCAGCATCTGTTGGTGGCGCCGTTCGATCACGGCGTGGAAACCGTCGATCATGCGTAGGAATGTCTCGCGGCCTTCGATGATGCCCTTGTGGTGGAACGTGACGTACCAGTTGGCCTCGACCTGGCGGGCCTTGGTCAGGCTGGCGTCGAACTGGTCGAGATCTGACCACGCATCGCCGTAGTAGGGGCCGAACCCCGTCAGGTCGATGTCAGACAGGAAGAACACATCGTCGATCAACAGCCCGCTGTGACCCCGGGTGTGGCCGGGAAGATGCAGGGCCTCGACGGTGACCGAGCCGCCGAGGTTGAAGACGTGACCGTCGCTGAAGCCCTGGGCATCGGGCCGGGGCTGGTAGTTGAACTCCTCGGCCACCATGGTGGCGAACTCGTCCCTGGTCTCCCCCTCGAATCCGTAGACCTCGATCAGGCCGTCAAGCGAGTGGGCCGCCAGCAGGTCGTCGTCGTGGATGTGGACCCGAGCCTGGCTGAAGAACCCGTTACCAGCCACATGGTCTTCGTGGCCGTGGGAATTGATCACCAGATCGACGTCGACCGGGGCACCGCCCTTGGCCACCACCGTCACCGAGGGATCGATGAGGGCTGTTTCGGCCCCGCCCTCGATGAGGACCGAGTTGCCAGACGGGTAGGCCCCGTTGTCGGCGCCGACGAGAACCGACACCCGGTCAGTGAGGCGAACCTGTTGCTCACCCCAGTCCGCGGTCGGATGGCGCATCGAGGAGGTCGGGTGCACGTTCACGACGTCAGACAATACGGCCCCCAGGTGCTGTCGCTCCAACTTCGGCCCTGCCGGACCCACCAACGGCGAACTGTCCGTAGGGTCAGGGTCCCGATGTGACCGCGTCGTCGAACCTCACCTGAAGTCGATCTGGAGGCGGGGCTGGTCTACCGCTGAGGGGTCAAGTGCGCGAGGCTGAGGGGGTGTTGGATTTGATCTGGTCAGAAACACCGCCGCTGCGTCGCCCGCTGCTGCTCATTGGTATGGAGGGCGCGTTTGACGCAGCAGAATCGGCCACCTCGGCCTTGCGGTGGATCTCGGAGCGGTCCGAGTCGACACCGATGGCTGAGATCGATCCCGAGCGCTTCTTCAACTTCCAAGAGGTGCGGCCTATGGCCCGAATCGTCGAGGGTGGGGGCCGAACCATCGACTGGCCGAAGACCCAGGTGACGGCGGTACGCACGTCGTCGAACCGGGATCTGGTCATCATGAGTGGCGTCGAGCCGCACCTCCGCTGGGGCACGTTCTCCAATCTTGTTCTCGAGGTGGCTCGCCACAGTGGCTGTGAGATGGTGGTGACCGTCGGGGCCATGATCGCCATGGTTCCCCACACTCGACCGTTCTCCGTCACCGGCAGTGCCGTGCACCCTGAGCTGGTTCGCCGCCTGAACCTGTCGAAGCCGACTTACCAGGGCCCGACGGGCCTCATCGGGGTGATCAACGAACGCCTGGAGCGGGCCAACGTGCCCACGATTTCGTTGCGGGTGGACGTTCCTCACTACGTCCCCGGACCTCCCAATCCCAAGGCTACCCGGGCCCTGCTGCGCGGCCTGCAGCAGACCACCGGGGTGGCGACCAGCTATGAGGAGCTCGATCGTGAGGTCAGCGACTGGTTGAGCCGGGTCGACCTGGCGGTGGCCTCCGACGACGAGAGCAGAGACTACGTGACTCGCCTCGAACATCAAGTCGATTCCGATGAGGACACGCTCCCCTCGGGCGACGACCTGGCCGCCGAGTTGGAAGCCTTCCTCCGTGATCAACAGCCCCCCGACCCCGATCCAAGTGCTGATGATGTCGACCCCGGTACCGGGCAGGAGGCGGGGGGCGGCTCCGGACCTGAAGCGTGAGGGCCGGCACCCTGGTTCTGGTCCTCTTGTCGCCGCCATCGCCGCCATCGCCGCCATCGCCGTCAGCGGTCGGCGACCTGCTCCCGCTACCTCAGCTCGGGTCCGACCTCAGGATCGAAGTCGCGGCCTGGCGTAGCCAGTGGTCGGCCAGGACCAGCAGCATCATGGCCTCGACCATGGGCACGGCGCGGGGCAGCACGCAGGGGTCGTGACGGCCGGAGGCGGCGAGCGTGGTGGCCTGGCCGTCGGTGGTCACCGTCTTCTGCTCCGACGAGATGGTGGCCGTTGGTTTGAACGCCACCCGGCAGGTGATCGTCGCCCCGTTGGAGATGCCGCCCTGTACCCCGCCCGAATGGTTGGTGGTGGTCACCGGTTGGCCGTCGGGGCCTGGTTCGAAGGGGTCGTTGTGCTCCAGGCCCGTCATATGGGTGCCTGCGAACCCGCTGCCGATCTCGAAACCCTTGCTTGCGGGCAATGAGAGCATGGCCTTGGCCAGATCGGCGTCGAGTTTGTCGAACACCGGTTCACCCAGACCCGCAGGCACGTGGCGGGCCACCACGTTCACCACCCCGCCAAGTGAGTCTCCCCGCCGGCGGGCGGCCTCAATGGCCTCGGTCATGGCTACCGCCGCCACTGGATCGGGGCAGCGGGTGGGGTCGGCCTCCACCTGATCCAGCGTGACCTCGACGCCGTCGACCGAGGCCTCCAGGTCGTGCACCTGGCTGACCCAGCCCAGCACCTCGATACCTGCCCCAAAGCTCAGCAACCGTCGGGCAACGGCGCCGGCCGCCACCCGACCAATGGTCTCCCGGGCCGACGAACGCCCACCTCCCCGGTGGTCGCGAACCCCGTATTTGGCGGCGTAGGTGTAGTCGGCGTGGCTGGGCCGGTAGACATCCTTGAGGTGGTCATAGGCCCCCGGGCGGTGATCGGCGTTTGTCACCACCAGGCCGATCGAGGTGCCGGTGGTGACCCCGTCGTACAGGCCTGACAACACCTCGACCCGGTCGGTCTCGGCCCGTTGGGTCACCAGGCGGCTCTGGCCTGGACGGCGGCGGTCGAGGTCGTGTTGGATGGCCGCCACATCGAGGGGTAGCCCGGGCGGGCAGCCGTCGACCACGGCCCCCACCGCCTGACCGTGGGACTCACCGAACGTGGTGAGGCGAAAGGCTTGACCGAAGCTGCTGGACACGATCCACCAGGGTATCGGCCCACCCCCGGCTCCTGGAGATCCGCGGCGCTGGTCATGGGCAGAACGTCGTGACGGGCCTGACCAGAGCTGGCGGGGTTACTCTGTAGACGGATGGATGCTGTTCGACAAGTCAGAAACCCACCCTCGGAGGGGCTGATCCATGGTCAGCTCCGGGTGTGGATCGACCAGGATCTGTGCACCGGCGACGGGATCTGTACCGATCACGCCCCGGACGTCTTCACCATTCTCGAGGACGGGATCGCCTACTGTCGTGACGGCGACAAGACCCTCAACAACCCGGGGGGAGCGGCCGAACTGGCCGTGGTTTCCGCCGCTGACGAGGCCAGGGTGGTACATGCCGCCACCGAGTGCCCCGGCGAGTGCATCTTTATCGAGATCGACGAGATCATCGACCTCTAGCCTGCGGGCTCCCGGTGTCGGGCTCGCCCGGGCACACTAGGCTCGGTGGGGATTGGAACCTGCGACGCTACGTCGAGTGTGCGGCCGCTGCCGTGCCGTCGCATCTAGTCTTGAGCTGTCCATGTCGTGATGGAGCGAGCTGCTCATCCCGGCGGAAACCGAAGGGGAACTGGTATGACCGATCCGACGAAGATCCTGCTTGAAGAGTCCGAGATGCCAACCAGTTGGTACAACATCATTCCCGACCTTCCGAATCCGCCTCCGCCGCCGCTGCATCCCGGCACGCACCAGCCCGTCGGACCCGAAGATCTCGCTCCGCTGTTCCCCATGGCGCTGATCATGCAGGAGGTCTCCACCGACTCCTACATCGAGATCCCCGAGGAAGTCCAGGACATCTACCGGCTGTGGCGGCCCTCGCCCCTCTACCGGGCCCACCGGTTGGAGAAGGCGCTCGATACCCCGGCCCGCATCTACTACAAGTACGAAGGGGTCAGCCCCGCCGGATCGCACAAGCCGAACACCGCCGTTCCGCAGGTCTACTACAACGCGGCGGAGGGCGTGACCAAGCTCACCACCGAGACCGGGGCCGGTCAGTGGGGGACGGCGTTGGCCTTCGCCTGCGCCCAGTTCGGCCTCGAATGCGAGATCTGGCAGGTTCGGTCGTCCTATGACCAGAAGCCCTATCGCAAGGCCCTGATCGAGACCTACGGGGCCACGATCCACCCCAGCCCGTCGGTGCTGACCGAGGCCGGTCGCAAGGCGCTGGCCAACGACCAGAACACCCCGGGCAGCCTGGGGATCGCCATCTCCGAAGCGGTCGAGGTCGCAGCCCAGGATGCAAACACCCGCTATGCCCTCGGCAGCGTGCTCAACCATGTGCTCCTCCACCAGACGATCATCGGCGAGGAGGCCCTGTTGCAGTTGGCCAAGGTCGAGGAGACCCCCGACCTCGTCGTCGGCTGCACCGGCGGTGGCTCCAACTTCGCCGGTCTGACCTTCCCGTTCCTGCGGGAGAAGATGGCTGGTCGGATGAACCCCACGATCCGCGCCGTTGAGCCCGCCGCCTGCCCCTCGCTGACCAAGGGCACCTACGCCTACGACTTCGGTGACACCGCAGGGCTGACCCCGTTGCTGAAGATGCACACCCTGGGCCACGATTTCATCCCCGATCCCATCCACGCCGGTGGCCTGCGCTACCACGGGATGTCGCCCCTGCTGTCGCACATCTACGACCAGGGCCTCATCGAGGCCGAAGCCATCCACCAGAGCGAATGCTTCGAGGCCGGTGTGAGTTTCACCCGGTCAGAAGGCATTCTTCCCGCCCCCGAACCAACCCATGCCCTGGCCTCGACGATCCGGGCCGCCCTGGAGGCCAAGGAGCGGGGTGAGGAGACGGTCATCCTCACGGCCCTGTGTGGGCATGGTCATCTCGACCTGGCCGCCTACGATCGGTACTTCGCCGGTGAAATCACCGACTACGAGTACCCGGCCGAGCGGGTCCGCGACGCCCTGACAAGGTTGCCCCAAGTCGAGATCTGATGAAGATTCCCTTCCGATCCCGTGGTGACAACCACGGACCAGGCGACGGCCCGTTCGTAGTTGACGACTTCGACAACGTCGACCAGCACGGTTTCGGTAGGCAAGACTTCGACCAGCCCGACGAACCCGAGGCCGATTTCCCCTTCGCCACCTTCGACGGGGCCCATCCGTCCGACCTGGCCAAACGGGCGGTTGCGGTTCGACCCGATGAAGACGCAGAAGAACACGAGCAGGAGCACGACTTTTCCCATCGACCCGCCCCTGCTTCGAGGTCCGAGCGGGTCCTGTCGGCGTCAAGCACACCCATGGTGGCGGCCGAGACGGCCGAGACGGCTGCCATTGACGTCTCGGCCGATGACTTCGTCGACGAGATGCAGCGCCTGCAAACTGACGCCCCGTCGGAGCAGCGCAGCGCTTGGGCCTATCTCGGACTGCTCAGCAGTGTCTTCACCCTGCTGGTGATCTTCGGCTACGGCTGCAGTGACCAGCGGGGGAGCGAGCCTGCCAATGGTGGGGAAGGGGAACTGGTGGCGACGGGCAGGCCGGTGCGCCTCGAGTTCCGCATCGAGGGCGACATCGTCACCTTGCAGGGCGTCGTTCCTGACGAGGGAGCCAAGGGCCAACTGCTGTCCCGGGTTCAGGAGCCCTACGGTAGCGAGAACGTGATCGACGAGTTGGTCGTGGATGACAACACCAGCTTCGACGAAGGCACGATCCGTATCGTCGGGTCGGCCACCTTTGGTGATGAGCGGCCACAGATGCTGCACGAGGTCGTTGGTCGCGACTTCGGTTTGGCCAACCGGGGCTTTGAGGTCGGCTTCGTCGAGATGGTGCTGGCTGCAACCAACGCTTCGGTGACCATTGCCGAGGACACCGTCATCCTGAGTGGTGTCGTGCCTGACGAGCAGTCCGTGGCCGACCTGACGGCCATGGCCACCGAGGTCTGGGGCGCGGGCAACGTGGATGTCGTTGGCCTCACCGTGGGCCAGACCACCTGGACCGACGGGGTGCTACGCGTCACCGGCTCGGCCCTCTCCAACGACGAGCGGCAGGATGCCTTCATTGCCATGGTGCCCGAACGGATCGGCACGCTGGTGGTCGTCGACTCCACCGGGCTGGTCATCAACGACATCACCGAGCAGTTGAACAACGTACAGGCGGCCATCGACCAGGCCAGGTTGGCCAACCCCATCAGTTTCGCCCCCCTGTCGGCCGAGATCGACCCGGCCAGCGACCCGACCCTGGTGGACGTGGCCACCCTCGTGGGTCAGCTGCCGTCGATCCCGTTCGAGGTTGTCGGCCACACCGACAGCAGCGGCAACGATCAGGACAATCTTTTGTTGAGCGAGGACCGGGCCAAGGCCGTCGTCGCCAGACTGATCGAGCTCGGCGTTCCCGCCGAACGGGTCACGGCCCGGGGCGAAGGCGAGTCGAAACCAGTGGGCGACAACGACACTGCCGACGGCCGGGCCGCCAACCGACGGATAGAGTTCACCCTGGTTGGCACCTCGGGCCAGTAGGAGGCGTTGCCGCCGCGGCGGCGACCACCAGGCTCGTCGTCGGTCAGCGGCGGATACCGGTGTAGATCATGCGGCTGGTATCGACGATGGCTTCGGGTGATTTGGTCAGCCCTGCCGCGTTGTCGGCGTCGAGCAGGGCTTCAAGGTCGGCTCGGTCCGCTGCCGCCAGGCGGTCTCCGTTATGTCTGAGGCCGCGGTTGAGACTGCTGATCAGCCAGTCCCGTTCCCGGGGGCCGACCACCTGAGGTCAGGTTGCGGGGCCCCGATCTGCGGACCCGTGCCCGTGCTCTCTCGGGCTGTTCTGATCGCACGACGTTCTTCTGCGAGTAAGGCGAGTTCGACAGATCGGTTAGTTTCCGACGGTGAAGGTGAAGCTACCGTGGCCTGTTCGGTTGGACTCATCGGCCAGGTCCACCGATATGGAGTAGGTGACTCCCGGGCTGAGATTGGGGAAGCTGTGGCCGTGATCGATCCAACAGTTGACGCTTGCGTCGGGCCAGCCGGGAGACAGGAACCGTTGACCGTTGGGGTCGGTCCAGGCCGCCGTTGAACAGGTTGAGGCGGTGAAGGTCACGGTCACTTCCGAGCCGTTCTCCCGGGTTTGCCAACAGCAGATCGTCGGCCCGCCAACGCTGTTTGGATCACCGGGTGTGGTGAAGTTGTAGCTTTCGGCCAGCGTCCGACCTGACTCGTCCCGCAGCTCGATTCGCACGGTGTGATCGGCCTGCCAGCTCAGGGCGGGGAATGAGCGGGTGTGGACGGTCCAGCATTGTACGCCGGGGTTTGGCCACGACGCTGACTGGTAGACGATGTCTTCGGGGTCGTACCAGCGGATGGTGGCGCAGGCCGACGACTCGAAGGTGATGTTGGCGTTCACCCCGCTTCCGTCGGCCACTGGTTCGTAGTCGACCGCCCAGCAACAGGTACTCAGTTCTGGGGCCACAACTGAAGGGCCTGAGGTCGAGTCAGGCGTGGCCGAGGACGGCACCTCCTGGTCCGGCCTCGACTCGCCCGCCTCATCCTGATCGGCTGCCGCCGTTTGACCGTCGTCGTCGGAGGCGACCTGGTTGGACTGGGCGGCCTGGGCCAGGATGGCGAGAACGACGACGGCGGCTGCGGCACCGATGAGGGCCAGAACACCGAGGGCAGCCCGTCGGCGCCCGATGCCGGCCTCCGCATCGGACAGGGCGACGGTGTCCATCTCCATCGTCGGCGATTGGGTGACGGTCGACGGTGACACGGCCGCCTCGTCGCCGGGGCCGCCACGCAATGGCGGCGGGGTGGCCCCGGCCTGGGGGACGCTCGCAGCTCCGGGGGTGGTTACCACGCGGGGCTGGTCGGCGAAGGTCCCTGATCGGGAGGCGGCCAGGGTCTCGCGGACCTCGGCCACCGTGGGCCTCCGTTCGATCTCACCGGCCAACATCCGGGCCAGCAGAGCTGACAACGGGGGTGGTACCCCTTCGATTGCGGACAAGGTGGGATCGGAGAGCCCTGCGGCCGTCAACGCCCCGGAGACGGTCTCCGAAGGGGTCCTGCCGATCAGAAGTTCGAAGATGATGACGCCGAGCGAGTACACGTCGCTGCGTAGGTCAGCGGTCTGCCACTGGGTTGCTTCAGGAGCCGTGTACCTCGGGTCGGGGGTCAGCTTGGGGCCAAGCAAAGTGGCGAGACCAAAATCGGTGACCTTCGGCCTCGGGTCTGGGGTCGCGGGGTCAGACTCGAGCAGGATGTTCTCCGGCTTGAGGTCTCGATGGGCTACTCCGAGACGGTGGATCGCCTCCAACCCGGCGGCGATCTGTTCGGCCAGGGCGACGGCTTTTTTGGGGCGGGGCCGGGCACCGTCCAGCAGGGACCGCAGGTCAGGTCCGGCAACCAGCTCCATGGCGATCGCCAGTCGGTCCTCGTCAATGACGAGGTCGTGGAGGCACACCACGTTCGGGTGCTGTATCGAATGGAGCAGGCGGCCTTGCTGCAGGAATCTTGCCGCAACACCATGGTCGGCGGCAACATCGGCCCTCAGCGTCTTCAACGCCACCGCACCATCGTCAGCAGGCGATGTCGCCGCCCAGACGGTACCGGTGGCTCCAGACCCAAGCCGGTTACCGAGGCGGTAAGGTCCGATCTGATTCACGTCCTGTTGCGACACCATTGGCCTCCGAGTCTGCCCGCGACCCTAGCCAATGCCGAGCCCAGGGTGGTCTCAGGAGGAACCAGACCAGAAGAGGTCACTCGTCAAGCGGGAAGAGTTATCTGTTTGGCCTGCTCCGCGACCAGGGCGGGGGCGGCGTCGCGACGCCAGATGATCAAGCTCTCCGAGCGTTCTGACGGATCGAGTTCACCCTGGTTGGGACCTCGGGCCAGTAGGGCCCTCAGGCGGTGTTGACCCGACGGAACCCTTCGGCCAACCGCCCGGCGTCGAAGCCGGCGGTTTCGGCCTGCGTGGATGACCACTGCCTGAGCAGGTCGGGCAGGCGCTCCGGTTGCTGCATCTGGCTCTCATGACACAGTAGCGCTTCGATCTTGAGGTCGAAGGTGTCGGTGATGTCGATGAAATGATCGGGATCGGGGCCACCCATCAGCCACACCTCGCCAACGGTGTGGGGTTCCAGCCCCTCGGCCATGAGCTCGGGGAAGGCGAACTCGTTGCGCGAATCAGGGTAGACGGCGTTGAGGGTGGCGTCGCCGACGGCCAGGTGGTCGGGGTGACTGCCGTAGATCCGGTTGAGGTTCCGCTGGTAGGACTGGGTGACGACCCGGTCCGGCTTCACCTTGCGGATGACCCGGGCCAGCGCCCGGCGCAGTGCAAGGTTGGACTCCACACTGCCGTCGGGGAAACCGAGGAAATGCAGTTCGTCCACGCCGACGACCTTGGCTGCTGCGGTTTGTTCGTCGCGGCGGATCTCGGCCATCTGCTCACGACTGATCGTGTTGTCGAAACCACCGGCCTGGCCGTCGGTCACCAGGCAGTAGACGACCTCGTTGCCCGCCGCGGTGAGGGTGGCGGTGGTGCCGGCGCAGCCGAAGTCGACATCGTCGGGGTGGGCGGCAATGAGCAGGTAACGGTGGGTGGACTGATCGTTGTTCGTGTCTGACATGCGACGGTTCCAATGCGCTTGACTGGCTGTTCGGCGGAGCTTCTCGTGCATGGGGCACGGTCCGGCTGATCCTGCCATGATGGGGTCGAACGCGACCAACCAGGCGTTCTCGGTCAGGCGAGAGATGGCCAGGGGGGCCGCCTGACAAGGGGATGGAGAACGCTGATGGAGAGTCTTGAGTCGGCCGAGTTCGACACGGTCATGTTCATATTTCGGGTGCTGTTGGGGCTGATCTTCGCCGCCCACGGCTGGGCCAAGATGTTCAAGGGCGGACGCATCGCCGGTACTGGCGGCTGGTTCGACAGCATCGGCATGAAGCCGGGCCGGATCCACGCCCTGGCCGCTTCGCTCACCGAGATGGGCACCGGTGTGCTGCTGGCCGTTGGCCTCTTCACCCCCTTCGCCGCTGCAGGCATGATCGGCGTGATGGCGGTCGCCGGCTGGGTCGTGCACCGCGGCAACGGCTTCTTCATTGTCAGCGAGGGCTGGGAGTACACCTTCATCGTCGGACTCATGGCCTTCGCCGTTGCCGGCCTCGGCCCGGGCCAATGGTCACTCGATGCTGCCTTCGGACTCGACGAATCACTCGTCGGCTACGTCGGCATGGCCATCGCCCTGGTGCTCGGCATCGGGGCCGGAGTGGGGCAGATTGCGGTGTTCTACCGCCCGCCGGTGCCTGCCGAAGCCAACTGACCGATCAGGTACTCGACCGTCTCAGTTGACCTCTTCGCCATCGGGTCGAGCGAGGGGAATCGGCTGACCTGAGGAAGCGTCCACCAGCAAGCGACCCCCGACCGGTGCCTCAAGCGTGAATGGAACGAGGTCGGAGCAGTCGTTGCCACCACCAATTTGTAGACGATGCGAGGTCACCAGGATCTCAACCCGTTCTCGATGGTCCTCTTGTGCTCCTTGCCCAGTTTGTTGTCCTTGGCCCGGCCCTGCTGACCTACATCAACGTGACCGACTAGACCAGACCTCTACAGATCGAGCAGGGCGAAGGCTTCGGTTTTCTCGGCCCGCAGTACGGTCTTCTGCACCTTGCCCATGGCGTTGCGGGGCAGTTCGTCGATGAAGAAGTAGGCCTTGGGTTGCTTGAACCGGGCCGCCCGATCGGCCAGGGCGTCGCGCAGGTCGGCCTCGGTCACCTCGTCGGCGGCCACCACAAAGGCGGCGACCCCTTCACCCAGGTCGGGGTGGGGGAGGCCGATGACTGCGGTCTCGGACACCCCGTCCACCTCGTCGAGTAGGAGTTCGATCTCCTTCGGGTACACGTTGTAGCCGCCGGAGATGATCAGGTCGCTGGAACGTCCGACCAGGGTCAGCCGTCCGTCTTCGGACATCGATGCGATGTCGCCGGTGCGGAAGAAGCCGTCGTCGGTCATCTCCTGGGCGGTCTTGTCCGGGAGTTGCCAGTAACCGAGGAACAGGTTCGGACCCTTCACCTCGACGATGCCCATCTCATCGGCCCCGCTGACCACGCCCTCGGCATCGACCACCCGGACCTCGACATTGGGTAGGGCGTACCCGACCGTGCCCGGCAGGCACTGCCCCTCGGGTGGGTTGGAGGTAATGATGCCGCACTCGGTCATGCCGTAGCGCTCACAGATGGTGTGGCCGGTGCGGTCGGTGAACTGGTCGAACACTCCGGGGGTCAGGGGAGCGGAGCCTGAGGTGAACAGTCGGACCGTTGAGCAGTCGTCGGCGCCGAAATCGGGATCGGCCAGCAAACGGCTGTAGTAGGTCGGTACCCCCATCATCACCGTGGCCGAGGCGAGATTGGCCTTGACCTCCTCGGCGTCGAAGCGGGGCAGGAAGAGGACCTCGGAACCGTTGAGCATGGCGCAGCTCAGGGCCACGAACAGCCCGTGGACATGGAAGATGGGTAACGCATGGAGCAGGACATCGCCCGGCGCCCAGCGCCAGATGGTGTGCAGGGCCAGACCGTTGCTGGCCAGACCGGCGTGACTCAACATGGCGCCCTTGGAACGACCGGTCGTTCCTGAAGTGTAGAGCATGCAGGCCATGTCGTCGGCCGACCGGGCAACGACCTCGTGGTCGGTGGACGCCGCATCGGCGGCCTCGGTCAGCGTGCCGGTGCCGTTGGCGCCCAGGGTGCGCATGATGTGCACGCCCGCGATGTCACCAACCGGTTGGACCTTGGCCGCCCGCTCGGGAGAGAACACGAACGTCGAAGCCTCGGCGTCACCCAGGAAATAGCCGACCTCTTCGGCGGTGTAGGCACTGTTGAGCGGCACGTACACGAAACCGGCCCGAAGGCAGGCCAGATAGAGAGCAACGGCGTCGGCCGACTTGTCGACCTGGGCGATCAGGCGGTCGCCGACCTGGGTGCCGGCATCGGTCAGGGCGTTGGCGATCTGGGCGCTCCGGCGGCTGAGGTCGGCGTAGGTGTAGGACCTCTCACCGGGAACGGTGAGAAACGGTCGGTGGTAGTTGTCGGCAAATCGAGAGGCGAACAGTTCGAAGACGTTGTGGCTCAAGGTTGTGGGGCTCGTGGCGTTGGTTTGGGGGATGGAGCGGTTGTTGCTCGACGGCGGAGCGAACCGGCCTGAGTTCGGCGGAGGATCGGATCGGCGACCGCTAAAGATTTATCAGCAAAGGTGAGCACCGCGCCAGAGACGCCAGGGGTTTCGGCATCGACAAGGTTGCCCATTACGGCCAAGGTGATGTTGGCCATGGCCTGGGTGCCGACAGCCAGGCGCAGTCCGTTGCGCAGGATCAGGGGGTGGCCGATGAGGAACGAGAATCGACGACCGGTTCGCAGGAAACGGTCGAAGCGTTCACCGACCAGTTGGTCGTAGCGGGCGGGGGCGGTTTTGGGGTCGTCGAGGAAGGTGGAGGCGGCCAACATGCCCGACTCCAGGCCGTAGTCGATGCCTTCACCGTTCATGGGGTTGATGAGGCCGGCGGCGTCGCCGATGGCCACCCAACCGGGGCCGTGGCGGCGCTGGGTGCTCATGGGAAGCCGCCACGCCCTCGGCCTCTCCAGGTTGGGGCCCAACTCCCAATCGGTTTCGGTGAGGGCCCGGTAGTCGTCAAGCAGGCTGTTGAGATTCAGCCGCTTGAAGTTCTTCATGGTCGACAGGGCGCCGACCCCAATGTTGACGGTGCCGTCGCCTGCAGGGAACACCCAGCCGTAGCCCGGTACCGCGGTGCCGTAGCGGTCACGCAGGGTCAGGCAGGCCTCGATGTGGCGGTCGGCGTGGCGGCTGGAGGTGGCGTAGGTCCGGATGGCCAGGCCGAAGGGTTCGTTGGGGTTGCGATCGGCGCCCAGCATTCGGGCCACGGCTCCCTGGGCCCCAGCGGCGACGACCACCAGTGAGGCACCGACTTGGCGCTCACCGGCCCGCACCCCGGTGACCCGTCCCGACTCGATAACGGGTAGCGCCTCGGCCTCCCAGTTGAGTTCGGCTCCGGCCTCGGCCGCGGCATCGATCAGAGCGGCATCGAGACGACGCCGGGGCCAGACCGCACCGTGGGCCGGGAACCGTGAGGTGTCCGGCCATGGCAGCTCGCGGGTCCTTGAGCCGGCGATCATGCGCAGTCCGTCGATGCGGTGGGAGTCGTCGAGCTTGATGCCGAGGTCATTGAGGGCGCCAACGGCCCGTGGGGTCAGTCCGTCGCCACAAACCTTGTCGCGGCCGTAGGGGGCCCGGTCGAATACGGCAACTGAAGCGCCACCGCGCGCCGCTTGGATGGCGGCGGCCGCTCCGGCCGGTCCGGCGCCGATGACCACCAAGTCGTAGTGCTCCATGTGCTCAAACCCTACCCAAGCGGTCGCTTCGGCGTTCGATCAGGGGCCCGATGACACAGCTGGTGTCTTTGGGGGTAGGGCTGTCGGCCGGGAGTAGGCCCGACCGACAGGGATTCAGCCCTCGGTCATGTCGACGACTTTGCAGTCGGCGGCGTTGCGGATGACGGAGTCGACACCCTTCTGGGCCGACGTCTTGTTCTCATAGGCTTGGCCGTTGGCGATGATCTCGCCGTTGCCTGCCTTGAGGCGGAAGCGGAACTTGCCTGCGTTGTCTTCGTAGATCTCGAACTTTCCAGCCATGGCGGGTCTCCTTGTGGTTGTAGGCACCGCGGCGGGTGGAGCTCAGAACACGGTGGCCGGGCTCGCATTGGCGGCCCGGCGTCAAGCTAGCGGATCGGTGGTGCGGCGCCACGCCGGGCGGGACGGCACGCTCGGGGCCTGGCGGCAAAAAAAAAGAGCCTCGGTGCCCCGCTGCAAGGAGGGAATTCGCAGCGAGACACCAAGGCGACAATGGAGAGCTTTATGCTCTCGGCGTCTGGGGTCAAGTCACCATGATACTTCCATCGGCGACGATCACACCAGACTGCGACTAATCTAATTTAGTTACGGTTGATTTTGCGCGCCTTTGGTTCATTTTTTAGCCAAATTTAGGGTTGATGATCTATCGGTAGGTCGGCCACAAGGTTCTCTGGCCTCTGGCCAGAACAAATCAAAATCAGTAGTTTTTGGGCGTGGAGTTCAGATTGGTTCAGAAGTACCAGCCAGGGCGGGGTGTCGGTAGGGCATTTGCCTCATCGAGAGCGGCCAAAAGATCGTCCGGTCCGGTGAGGTCGTCGGTCAGGGCGAGGTTGGATGCGGGGAGCACCCCGAACCACAGGCGGGAGAAGGCGTTGATCGAGGCCTCGAGCGTCGGCAACGCCCCGTCGGTTCCCACCACCACCGATGAGGGGTTGGCGACGGTCACGACGTGCTGTCCCGTGACCCCCGCCCAGTCGTGATTGTCGATGGCACTCACCGGGTCGCTGAGGGTCAGGTTGAACGACAACTCGGGGCCCGACCAACGCCGGGCGCTGACGCAGCGGGCCAGGTCGAGGATACGCAGCTGCATCCAGGGGTGGGTCTCGATGTTGTTGGCGTGGGTGGAGCCCAAGGTTTGGCGGTGGTTCCGAAACGGGGTCGTCAACAGATCCTGCAATTGCAGCTCGGCGGGTTCGGCCATGGTGAAGGTCGTAACCTGATCGCCGAGTTCCTTGATCAGTCGCAGCAGCTCCAGTAGCTGCGCCGGCTCCTCGTAGCCGATGTAGCCAATCCGGTAGGGCCCGTTCTCTCCCTCGGTTCGCCCGTAGATGAAGTGGGTCAACCTGCCCTGCGCCCGGTAACCGAGGCCAAAACCCTTCGACTGCCAGCGGAGTTCAGAGCTGACCTGGCTCGGCGGGTCGAGCGCCACCGAGCCGTGGGGGCGATGGCGATTGCTTAGGCACTGGTGGATCTCGGCCGCGTCGTCGGGGCCGAGACGGATCGGGTGGCGGTAGGGCACATGGTCGACGTCGAGGGCGGAAGGGTCGAAGTTGAACCGGTACTCATAGGGGGCGCTGCCAAAACCCAGTCGGTTGTAGAAGCCCTGGTCGAACATGCCGAGGGCGGCAACCGCAGCCCCCGATTTCGCCCCGGCGGCAATCGCCCTGGCCGTCAGGGTTGTGGCGAAACCCAGCTTCCGGGCGATCCTGCTGGTCGTTACCGCGGTCACCGCGCACATTGGCAGGTTGTCGTGTTGGTAGCGCATGGAGCCCGGAGCCCAGGCCACGGCGCACTCCGCCGTCTGTTCGATCAGGCCGACCTCGACGTTCGATTCCTCCAGCAGTCGGTCGAGGGGGGCGATGTCGTCGTCGGGGTCGAGCCAGCCCACCTCCCGCCAGATCCGGTCTACGGCCTTAAGGTCGAGGTCGCGGTCATAGGGTCGGATGTCGTCGCGCACTTCAATAGTGTGCCATTGGGCATCGAGTGAGGAAGATGAATATCGCCATGACGATCCTGTCGGTCGTAGCTCAATCCGAGGTGGAGGAACTGACCGGCCTGCTGCGCAACGGGCAGCTGACGGCCTGGGACTTCGGGCGGGCCGGGATCATCTTCGGTAGCGCCATCGTCGTCTCCCGGGTCGTCCGTTTCGGTTTGGGCCGTGTGCTCGACCGGCGACGGGGTGGGAGCATGCTCGGTGAGCTGCTGGGTCGCCTCGGTGGCTATCTGGTGGTGGTCTTTGGGTCCATCTACGCCCTCGACACCCTGGGAGTGGCCGTAGGGCCGCTGCTGGGGGCGCTCGGCATCGTCGGGTTCGCCCTCGCCTTCGCCCTTCAGGACGTGGTGGAGAACTTTGTGGCCGGTCTCATCCTCCAGGCCACCCGCCCCTTCAACGCCAACGACGAGATCGCATCCGGCGACTACGAGGGGACGGTTGTCGCCGTCGACACCCGAACCATCACCGTGCTCACCCCGGAGGGGGAGACGGTGCGCCTGCCCAGTGCCGAGGTAATCAAGGCCCCGATCGTCAACCACACCCAGCTCGGTCGACGGCGCACCACGGTTGAGGTCGGCGTGGCCTATGGCACCGATCTCGCCAACGCCCGGCGGGTCATCCTGGAGGCGCTGGCCGGTTTGGACATCGTGTACGAGGAACCGGAGCCGGTGGCCCTGCTACTCGGGTTTGGGGCCTCCAGCATCGACTACGAGGTGTTGTTCTGGCACAACCCCTCGATCGCGGAGAAACTCGATGCCCGCGATCAGGCGGTGGCCGCCATCGATGTGGCGTTCAAGGCCGCCGATGTCACCATCCCGTTCCCCCAGCGCACCCTGCACCTCGACCAGGGGTTCAACCAGGGGGCCAAGTAGGGCGATCAGGCGTCAGCCCGCGGCCTGCTCCTTCAGTACGGCGCGCTGCGTGTCGACGGCCAGCTTGTGGGCGGCGTCACCTTCGGAGGTGGTTCGGGCCGCCAGTTCCCGTAGCAACGGGGCGCGGCCGTAGGCCAACACCTGGTCGCCGGCCAGGATCATGGTGTCGCCGGTGGGGGCGCCGATGAACTCGCCGCTGGCCCGGTGTAGGCCGAGAACCACGACCCCCTCCTTGGTCAGGTGCAGATCGGCCAAGGGGTGGTCGACCATCCATTCGCCCTCGTCGGCGTGGAACTCGCTCACGGTGTAGTCGGAGTCGAAGCGCATCAGGGCGGCAAAATCCCGGGTGTCCAGTTCGGTGAAGCGGCGCAGCGCTGCCTTCGTCACTCCCTCGATGAGGAGGTTGGCCCAACGGGTGTGAACCCAGACCAGCAGCACCGCGATCCCACCGATGAGCAGACCAGATCGTTGCATGGCCTGGGCCGTCTGGGTGCCCTCAAAGGCGAAGATGAACGAACCGATACCGGTGACGATGCCTGCGTTGCCGAACGTCATCAGCCATAGGGCGATGCGACGCCGGGTGGGGTGGCTGGTGATGTCCTCCGCTTCCCGAGTGGTGAATCCCACCCCCAGCAGGGCCGAGCGGGCCTGGAACTGGGCGCTGTCGCGGGCCATGCCGGTGGCCTCCAACGCCACCGATGCCACCCGTGACGTGGTGAGGAACACGGCAATCAAGAGAAGGAAGGTGATGACGGCCAACATGATGCGCTCCTGAAGCCGAGCGGGACGCCTCTGTCCCGTTCGGCTTCAATCATGCCGCCTCAAGCCGGTTCACGACATATTTCCGGTTCGCTGGCCAGTTTCAGGCGAGCGTGTTCACAGAACCCGGTGTCCGTCGACATCGATGACATTGACCGGACGCTGGGGTGGCGTTGGGGCCGCTCCGGGCCTGGGACCGCCACCCATGGGGTTGCCGGGCCTGAAGCTACCGGGCATTGGGTTTCCGGGCGTGAAGCTACCCGGCATGGAACCGCCGGCCATCGGCTCTTCGGGTCGCGCCCACAGAGGTGAGCGCTGCTCCATGATGGCCCGTCGGCCCTCGGCCTTAGCCGTCGAGACAATGAACCAGCCAATGAGGGCCGTCCAGAGGCCTCCACCACCGCCGGCGAACTGCCAGAGACCGAACGCCACCAGGGCCCAGCCGACATAACGACCGACGGATGCGGCGGTGATTGTGGCCTGCAGACGGTCACCTTTGCGCTTCCACAGCACGGCCTGCAGTACGCGGCCGCCGTCGAGGGGTAGGGCGGGCAGCATGTTGAACACGGCCATGAACACGTTGATCACCCCGAACCAGGTCAGGGCCGACACGGCCAGCGCAGGCGCCCCGACCATGCCGAAGGCGATGCCACCCAGCACCGCTGCGCCCCCGAGGGCCACGCTGACGGCTGGACCGGCAAGGGCGATTCGGGCCGCCGCACCCGAGGAGCGGGGCTCACTTTCGAGCTTGGCCACACCACCGAGGGCGAACAAGGTGATGCCCTTGACCCCGACGCCGTTGTTGAGGGCAACAAAGGCGTGGCCCAGTTCGTGGGCCACGATCGAGGCCAGGAAGGCCACCGCCACCACCAAGGCGACAATCAGGTATACGCCGGAGGTGTAGCCCGGTGCGGCCACCGGGAAAACGTTGTTGGCCAGGGTGAGGGTGAACAGGCCGGCGATCAGGGCGATCGACCAGTGAAGTCCGATGCTGATACCACGAATGGTGGTGAGGCGGAATGAGTCGCGCATGGATGAAGCCCTTCAATGAGAGGCCTCGGTCTCTCCCGCCGTTGCCCTTGGTGGGCCACGGCCGACGACGCCGGGATCGAGATGATGCCCGATCCGTGTTGACGGCCTCGCCGTTTGCAGGGTTACTCCCCGATGGCAGCATGGAATCGGTTGCGAAACCGATGGTTGTTCATGGTTCAACCGCCGAGAGGTCCCACTTGTTCCCGGGCGGGTCCGCCTGAGTGGAGGGAGACGCAAGCTTCAGCCTGCAGGCCCGATAATCAACGATGTGCCGCTTCTATCGAGACCGCCGTCGGGTGGTGAAGCACCGTATCTCCATGATGATGCGCCGTCCGCAGCAGCCGCCGCCGTCGCGGGGTCGCCGGTGCCTTCAGAATCACCCTGATTGCCTGGTCGGTGGTCGTCCTGAAGCCGGACGAGATCCGCGATATCGGCGTGGCCGCCATCCTCCACGACGTCGGCAAACTCAAAATCCCGGATGAGATCCTCAACAAGCCGGGCAAGTTGACCACCGCCGAATACGAGGTAATGAAGGAACACGCAGCCAAGGGCTACGAGCTCATCGCCGGATCCCCTGCTCTGCGCCGCGCCGCCCCGCTGGTCCGCAGCCGACCCGGGCGTTGAGGGCCTTGAGGACGCCGTCGGTGGTGAGGACGATGTCGAGTTCGGCAAGGAACTGACCTCCGGGCACGACGGCTGCAACTGCCTCGATGAACTGCTCGTTCCCAACCACACTTGACGGCAGCGACACCGCTCGGCTGACAATGGGATCATCGGGGCCGGTCGGAGCGCCGGTCGGAGCGCCGGTCGGCGTGCCGGTGGCGTGGAACACGAGTAGCGAAGGGGAGCCGTGGTGGCAGCCAACAGTGGTCGGTCGTTGGAGGAGCGGGTCCGCAGGCTCGAGGACATCGACGAGATCAAGAACCTCAAGGCCCGCTACTGCGATCGTTGCGACGATGGCTACGACCCCGACGGGATCGCCGAACTGTTCACCGAGGACGGCATCTGGGACGGGGGACGAACCTTCGGCCGTCGGGTCGGTCGCGACGAGATCCGGGCCCATTTCCAGGGTGCGGCCGAGCGGGTGGCCATCGCCCGCCATCAGGTCATGAACCCCATGATCGATATTGACGGTGACGACGCCAGCGGGCAATGGTTGCTGTTCCAGCCCTGCACCGATGCCGGGGTCGACGGGGCGGTGTGGCTGGCCGCTACCTACCACGACCGCTATCGGCGGGTCGACGGCGCCTGGCTGTTCGCCGAGACGGTGATCGACGTTGCCTTCTTCACCCCCTACGACGAGGGCTGGGCCCGCCAACAATTCCTACCCGGCCGCGAGCCCCGACCCCGAGCGGAATCCTGATCGGTTCCGGGCCGGGCATCAGCCCCAGGCTCGGGCCAGCGCCCGGGGGAGTTCCTCGCACCACTGGATGAGGTCATGCCCGGCCACCCGTTCGGTGAAGTGGTAGCCGGCGCCAACCTGGTGCAGGTAGCCGGCCCAGGCCGATGTGGCCTGGTGGAAGCCGCTTTCGAGGGTGCCTGCGCAGAGGTGCACGAAGGGGTGGGTGGCGGCGTCCCACGCCATCGATAGCTCCGGTGGAGTTCCGGTGCTGTAGGCGAACACCTGGGCGAAGCGGTCCCGGTGCAGCATCCCGGTGGCCAGGGCGTGACCACCGCCGTCACTGGCCCCGAACACCCCTCGCCGCTCCCGGTTGGCAGGCACTCCCAACTCCTGTTCGGCCCACGCCGGGAGCTCGTCGACGAAGAACCGCTGGTGGGCGTCGAAACGCTGATCGTCGAACCCCATGAGGTACTCCAGCGCCCGCTGGTTGCCCCGCACCTGGTCGGCGGGGGCGGCATGGGCGGCGACGACCACCACCCGGGGGCACCAGCCCGCTTCAATGGCGGCGTCGAGGCGGCGGGCGTAGGGGGCGAACATGTTGCCGTCGGTGGCGTACAACACGGGGATATCCTCGCCAACGGTGTGGCCCGGCGGGCGGTAGACGGTGACCTGGCGGTTGTCGGCCAGCGCTGCCGACTCCACCCCGTGGTCGAAACTGGAACCTACTAGCGGATCATTGGACGGGAGTTCTTCGGGGGCGTTGGGGCCCCGGAAGCGACCATCGTGGGAACCGCGGGCGAAGCTCATGGCCCCCGGGCCTTCGAGCGAGGTGAAGGTGTAGGTGATGATGGCCTCGTCAGGGCGGGCCAGACGCACGCTCAGCACCTGGAGGCCATCGCCCGCGTCCCAGCTCGGTACCTGGAAGACGGGGGTGACGGCCACCGGCACCGGCGATTCGGTGGCGAAGGTGACGATGTCACCGTCGATCCAGGCTCCGCCGCCCTCGGTCGCCATCCGGGCTCGGAGCTCGGCCGGCTCGGGGTTGGTCCACACCCTCACGAAGGGCTGGCCGGTGGGGAGGTTGAGGGGTTTGCTTGCCCGCTCCACCGCCAACTGGCGGGCCGCCTTCTCCACCTCCTGTCGCAGCAGGTCGAGGGGTGGCACACCGAGGGCCATGCGCTCCTCGTCGGTCGTTGCCGGGTCGACCGGGGGCTGCACCAGATCGCCGCCGTGCTCGATGCTGAAGGTTCCGTAGGGCTGGGGCCGTCCCTGGTAGAGGTTGAGCTTGTCGGTGACCATGGCGTAGAACACGCCTGCGCCGTCGATCCCATCCTCGTGGGCGATCTGGGCCAGGGCGGCGGCGTGGGGCAGGTCGGCCAGGGCCCCGGTGTCGGCCAGGAGGATGGCAGCGGCGAAGGCCTGGGGGCCGCTGGCCCTGCTCAGGTCGGGATGGGATCGGATGCGATCGGCCAATTCGATGCGGGTCAGGTCGTCGGCCTGCTCCGCTTGGTCGAGCAGGGCAGCCAGTTCGTCACTCACCCTGGCGACGATAGTTGTCGCCGGTTGGCAACGCCCGCCTGCTCGCTCAGCGTCCCACCGAATTTGGGGCACAGGAGGGAAAAAAAGTGACCCCTCTGTGCCCCGAGAACCGGCGACGGACGGGGAGAGGTCTGGTGAAGTACGTTACGAACGGGAAGTGGGGCGAAACGATAGGTTCCACCCCACCCCACCATCACCGGAGGAGTGCAGTCATGGAGCTGTTGGAGATCGAGAACGAGCGGACCCTGAGCCGTGAAGAGGCGGCCGCCTGGCTGCGGGATTTGGCCGATCAGTTGGCCCGCAATAACCAGTTGCAGTTCCGCAAGGAGGGCCTCAAGTACACGGTTCGGGTGCCCGACGAGGTCACCATGGAGGTCGAGATGGAGATCGACGATGACAAGTCCAAGCTCGAAATCGAGATCACCTGGTAACGGGCGGCAGGCCGCGGCCGGTCAAGGGCGGTCGGCGGGCAGAGTGATCCGGAAACCGGCGCCTCCCAAGGGGGAGTCGCGCACGGCCACCGTGCCCCCGTGGCGATCGGTGATGTCGCGCACGATGGCAAGACCCAGGCCGGTGCCTCCCGTTGCCCGTTGTCGAGACTGGTCGAGGCGGGTGAACCGGTCGAACACCGTGGCCCGGGACACCACCGGTACGCCAGGCCCATTGTCATCGACGTCGATGACGATCGACCCCTGGTGGTGGTGAACGGCCAGGGCCACCCGTGATTGAGCGTGGCGTTCGGCGTTGTCGACCAGGTTGCGGACCAGGCGGGAGATCTGGGCCTGGTCGGCCTGGATCACGAGGGGTTCGATGCCCGAGGCGTCAACGGTCACTCGATCCCGCTGCTGGAGGCGGGAGGCCTCGGCGAACAGCAACTCGTCGAGCTCGACCCGTTCACTGGCGACCACGATGCGGCCTTCGTCGCTGCGGGCCAGGTAGGTGAGGTCATCGAGGATGGCCTCGATGCGTTCCACCTCGCCAACGACAGCGGGTCTCGTCTCGGCCCAGTCACCTTCGCCGCAGGTCTCGATCCTGGTTCGGATGTTCGCCACCGGGCTGCGGATCTTATGGGAGGCGTCGGAAACGAACCGTTTCAGAACCTCGGTCCGCTCCTCGAGGCCTTCGAGCATGTTGTTGAAGGTGGCGGCCAGCCTCCCGATCTCGTCGCTGGGGGCTGGTTCACGCACCCGGCCCCCGTTGTCTCCGTCGGCGATGGCCTGGGCGTCGCGTCGCAGCAGTTCCACCGGGCGCAGCGCACGGCCGGTGAGCAGCCAGAACAGGAAGGTGCCGACGAGGGCGGTGAGGGGGATGCTGATACCGAGCAGTTGGCGGGTGTCGGCCAGGGTGTCGTTGACTCCCTCCAGCTCTGAGACCACCACCACTCGGGTCGTCATGGTTCGGAGCGGAAGCGGTAACCGGCGCCTCGCACCGTTTCGATGATGTCGGGGTCGATCTTCTTCCTCAGCGAGCGGACGTAGACCTCGACGATGTTCCCGGGCGTGCCACAGACCGTATTGCTCTGCACCGCCAGGTACACCGCTCCGGTGACGGCGGAGACGGCCAGCACCATTGCGGCCGAGGCGGCGATCGCGGTGTTGTTGTTCATGGTCGATTGGTCCTTCCAGGACCCTCGCAACCCATTGCGGCGAGGGGGACGAACCAAATATGACCGACTGAACCTGAGGCCCCGCTGAAACTCAGGCCAACCTCAGGGCGGGGCGCTTTCCCCGCCTTTGGACCCAAAGGCTCAGGGCCCTCAGGCCATGGCGGCGCTCTTGCGCTGCTTGGCGGCCCGGGCCCGTTGCACGATGTCGAGCTCGACCTTGCGCAGGCGGATGCTGTCGGGGGTGACCTCTACCGCTTCTTCTTCGGTGATGAACTCCAGCGCCTGTTCCAGCGACAGCTCTCGGGCCGGGGTCAGCCTGACCGTGGTATCGGCGGCGGCGGCCCGGTGATTGGTGAGCTGCTTTTCCTTGGTCACGTTGACGTCCATGTCCTCCGAGCGGGAGTTCTCGCCAACGATCATGCCGCAGTACACGTTGGTGCCAGGGGCAACCAGCATCTGGGCCCGTTCCTGGAGGCCGAGCAGGGCATAGGCCGTGGTCGGGCCCTGACGGTCCGACACCAGGGAACCGTTGCGGCGGGTGCGGATATCGCCGAACCAGGGCTCAAAGCCGTCGACGCTCTGGTTGATCACGCCGGTGCCGCGGGTCTCGGTCATGAATTCGGTGCGGAACCCGATCAGGCCCCGGGCGGGGACCAGATAGTCGAGGCGGACCCAGCCCGAGCCGTGGTTGACCATCTGGGCCATGCGGCCCTTGCGGGTGGCCAGGAGTTGGGTGACGGCACCCAGGTGCTCCTCGGGTACGTCGATCGTGACGTTTTCCACCGGCTCGTACACCACCCCGTCGATTTCTTTGGTCACGACGTCGGGCTTGCCAACGGTGAGCTCGAAGCCCTCGCGGCGCATGGTTTCCACCAGGATCGCCAGCTGCAACTCACCCCGGGCCTGGACCTCCCAGGCGTCGGGCCGGTCGGCGGGCAAAATCCGCAGGCTCATATTGCCGACCAGTTCGGCGTCGAGGCGGTTCTTGATCTGGCGGGCCGTGACTTTTGAGCCCTCGTGCCCTGCCATGGGCGAGGTGTTGACACCAATCGTCATCGACAGCGCCGGCTGGTCGACCTCGATCACGGGCATGGGCCGGGGGTCGTTGAGGTCGACGAGGGATTCACCGATGAGGATGTCGTCGATCCCGGCCACCGCCACCAGGTCGCCGGGTCCGGCTTCGTCGGCGGGCTTTCGTTCCAGGGCCTCGGTCAGGTACAGCTCGCTGAGCTTGACACTTTCGATCCGTCCGTCGGCCCGGTGCAGGCCAACGGTCTGGCCCCGCTTGAGGGTGCCGTTCATCATGCGGCACAGGGCCAGGCGCCCCAGGTAGGGCGAGGCATCGAGGTTGGTGACCCAGGCCTGGAGAGGGTGGCCCTCGGTGTAGGACGGGGCGGGGATGGTGTCGCGGATCAGTTCGAACAGGGGCTCGAGGTTCTCGCCTGGCTCGTTCTCGTCCATCGAGGCACGGCCGTCGCGGGCGGCGCAGTAGATGATCGGGAAGTCGACCTGGTCGTCACGGGCGTCGATGTCGAAGAAGAGTTCGTAGACCTCGTCGACAACGGCCGCGGTGCGGGCGTCGGGCCGGTCGACCTTGTTGATGGCAAGGATGACGGGCAGGTCCCGCTCCAGGGCCTTACGCAGCACAAAACGGGTCTGGGGCAGGGGGCCCTCGGCGGCGTCGACCAGCAGCACGATGCCATCGACCATGGTCAGCGCCCGCTCAACCTCGCCACCGAAGTCGGCGTGGCCGGGGGTGTCGACGATGTTGAACTTCAGGTCACCCCAGCGCACGGAGGTGTTCTTGGCCAGGATGGTGATGCCCTTTTCCCGCTCCAGGTCCATGGAGTCCATGACCCGCTCGTTGATGTCGGCGTTGGCCCGGAACGAGCCGGTCTGGTGGAGCATGGCGTCGACCAGCGTGGTCTTGCCATGGTCGACGTGGGCCACAATGGCCACGTTGCGTAGATCGTGGCGCGTAGCCAACGGAAACCTCGAAAGGGGAGTCGAACCGCTACGCCTCGTTGGGCGTGCTACCCGATCTGGTCGGGCTGTGAGCTGGGCTCGGGGGATAAGGGGGACTACCCCACGGTAGCGAGCCGGCCACGAACAGCGGCACCGACATTGCAAGCGGTGGCTGTGACAAACTCCATGCCATGATTGAACGCGAGCTCGATGTCACCACTCCCGATGGTGAGATGAAGACCTTTATCTACCATCCCAGCCACGGCGGTCCCCACCCCGTGGTGCTCTACCTGATGGATGCTCCGAGCATCCGTCCTGCCCTCAAGGCGATGGCGGAACGCCTGGCCAGCGCCGGTTATTACGTGATGATGCCCTACCTGTTCTACCGGGGTGGGCCGTTCCGTGAGTTCGGGATGAGCGACGAGGACATGCACGACCGGCGCGAGCTCATGGGCACCATCAACCCCACCAACATTCTCGACGATGCCGACGCCCTGCTGGCCGTGGCCGCCGACGACGAAGCAGCGCAGAATGACGGCAAGGTCGGGGCCGTAGGGTTCTGCATGAGCGGAGGCCTGGTGGTTTCACTGGCCCGGGCCAAGCCCGAACGGGTGGCGGCGGTGGCCTCCATCCACGGCGCCTGGCTGGTCAAGGACACCCCCGATTCGCCCCACAAGGGTTTGGACACCGTGGCGGCCGAGGTCTACTTCGGGTGGGCCGACAACGACGCCACCGCTCCACCGGAGGATGTGCCGGTCATGCGTGAGGCCCTCGACGCCGCCGGGGTGAACTACACCATCGACTTCCTGACCGACGCCGTGCACGGCTACGCCCCGCCGGGATCGGAAAAGTACAACCGGGGGGCCTCCGAGCTCCACTGGGAACGGGTGCACTCCCTGTTCCGTCGCCACCTTTGGTAGGTGGGTCGGCTCAGTCGGCGAGGTCTGCTGAGGTCACTGGCCGGGTTGGGTACTGGTGGGCGTCCAGGAGTTGGCGGGTTCCCAGCGGCGATTCGAGCGTGACGGTGATCGGGTGCCACGGGTTGCTGGGGCACTCGGCACCACCTTGGACCGGGGCCACCAGCACGATGATGGTCACCGACTCGTCGGTCTCGGTGACCAAGGGGACGACCTCGCGGTCGACCGGGGCCTTACCGCTGGCGCAGTCCTGCTCGTTGATCAGAAGCGGCAGCTCGGTGGAGTCGGGGTCGAGTGGCTGCTCGGGGTCGGTGGCAACGGTGGCCGGTCCCAGCCCCAGAGCCCCGATCTCGACCCGGCAGCCACCCCAGCCGCTCGGGTGCCAGGACCCGTCCTGTCGCTCGAACCGGGCATCGGCCCACGACGGTTCGTCGCTCACCAGATTCTGACCAAACAGCACCAGCTGGTCGTCGGTGCGGGAGGCGATCGACCATTGGAAGTCGCGGTCGAAACCGCCGGCTTCGACCCCAGTCGGCCCGTTGACCAGTTCATCGATGGCGGCTTGGGCGTCGTCGTCCAACGGTGGAAACTCGTTGAGGTCGGGCGGGACTGAGCTGAACAGCACTGAGTCGCAGCGGGCCGTCAGCTGCAGCTCCGGGTCGGGGGCGACGGCGCTGGATGCCAGGGCCGTCTCGTAGTCGTCCAGCGAGCCGTTGATCACTTCGACGCCGGCCAGGGCGATGATGGGCACCACGCTGTTGGCGGCGGAGATCTGGTCGAGCTGCTCCCGAAACCCCTGATCGAACCGGGGGAGATCGATGGTGACCGTCCCCTCCCAGCCATCACGGGCGACACTGAAGCCGTCGAAACCGTAGCTGCTCGCCGCCTCGGCCACGGCCTGCTGAACGGTCTCCAGCACCTCGTCGGGATAGGGGAAGCCGCTGACCAGGCACACCTGGTCGGCGATACCGAACTCGTCGAGGAACGTCTCGGCCAACTCGCTGTCGTCGCCCGCAACCCCGAGGTGAAGCACCCCATCGTCGCTGTCCCACAGATCCACGTAGCCAGGGGGGCGCGCCGACGGGTCCTCGTACAGGGCGCCTAGCACGTCGTTCGGCGGTGAGCCCGCCATCTCCTGGTCGGGGCATCGGTTGGCGTAGTCGCGGACGCTGCTCTGCGGGATGGACTGCTGGTCGTCGATCACAAACACGCCGTTGACCAAGCGGCCCGACACCCACACCGTGCCGTCGGTCCCGGGCTCGATCGAGCCGTCGAACGGCAGGCACGGTCGCTGCCCACCGGGGCACAGGAGTTCGCCTTCGACCGGCCCGGCGATGCGCAGGGCCAAGCCGTCACCTTGGGTTGGTTGGGGCTGGAGCACCGATCCGGATCCGTCGCTGGTGGCGGAGTCGGACGGCCCGCCTGTTCCACACCCGGCGGCGAACAGAGCCAGCGCCAGTCCAAGTGCCCCCACGACCATCACCCTCTTCGTGGTGCGTCGAGTCACGATCACGGGATCGACCTTAGTTGGGGCCAGGCGGCCAGTGGGGCCGGGTGATCGGCGTTCGGGTGACGTTGGCAGGTCGGATCAGCATGATTGACAACAGTTGATAACAGCAGGACAATGGCCAGATGAGCCGGAACACCATGAGCTTTGCGCTCCCTGAGTCACTACGAAAGTACATTGACCAGCGAGTTGGTTCCGGTGGCTATGGCAACACAAGCGAGTATCTGCGCGACTTGATTCGGCGCGATAGGCAGGCCGAGGCTGCCCGTCGATTTCGTTTGTTGATCGCTGATGGGCTTGAGTCTGGCGAGGGTCGTGAGTCGACCGACGATGTCGTCGATGAGCTTCGTAGTCGCGCCTTTGGTTCTGAGGTGTGAGTGAGGCTCGGCTGCGTCCGCTGGCCGAGACCGATCTGGTTGAGCGGACCAGGCAAGATCGGTCCGAGGCCGGGGACGAGATCGGTAGACGGTTTTTTGACACGGCGATCGAGTCCCTGAGAGTAGTCGAGCAGACGTCGGGTATTGGCTCGCTGCGAATCGGTGAGCTGTGCGGGGTGCCAGGTCTGCGCTCCCACCGGGTCACAGGATTCTCGTGCGGTTGGTTCTACTTTGAGCGAGTCGGCCATATCGATGTTGTTCGCTTTCTGGCTTATGCCCAGGACCTCGCAACGATCCTTGGCGGCGTCGACGAGGACTGGTGAGACGAGTGGGCCCCGCGGTTCCTGATTGGGCACATGCTTCCGGGCCGCGGGTCATTGGAGCGGGAGTGACCGTTGCAGAACCATTGCGTACACGGCGCAGGCCTCGACGAGGTTGTCGACGGGGACATGTTCGTCCGGAGCGTGCATGACCGCCAGCGGGCCGGGCCCGAGAGCCACAGCATCGATTCCGGCCCGGGTGTAGACCCTGGTCTCCAGGCATCCGGGGCACATCGCCAGCGGGGCGGCCCGCCCGCTGACGTCGGTGATTGCTGATTCGACGGTTTTGATGAGCGCTGCATCGATGGCGGTGTGCGCTGGGTCGACCTCCTGGAGGATCTCATAGGTCAGCGGGTGGGTTTGAGCCAGGTCATCGAGGCGCTGGAGGAGCTCGGCCTTGACGCTTTGGTAGTCTTCGTCGGGGTTTGGGCGGCGGTCGATGGTGAACTGGAACGAGTCCGGGACGATGTTGAAGTTGGTGCCGCCCCCGGATGTTCCGCCGATGAGCATGATGGATCGCCGTGCCGCTTCTGGTTCGATGCGGAGCTCGGTCACGTGCTCGGAGACCTCCTCGGCCATCAAGATCAGCTCACCGACCACCTGGTGAGCGGCAAGGAAGGCGTTGCTCCCGGTGTAGTGCAGGCCAACGTGAGCGGGCTGCCCGCTGACGGTCACTTCAACCGTGAACGCGGCCCGGGCTGCGTACCAGATGGTCGGAAAGCTTGGTTCGGCGACGATGGCTCCGGCTGAGGGGGTCGAGTCGATAACGCCGAGTTCTTCGAGACGTTCCGAGCCGTTGACGCCACCCGTCTCTTCATCGGGAACAAAAACGAGTTTGATCCGGCCACCGCCACCAAGCTCGCGATGGATCACCGCAGCGAGAAGCAGGGCGACGAGTCCGCCTTTCATGTCGGCTGTGCCCCGGCCCGACAACACGCCATCGA
>Ga0316190_10000397_pt1 | contig 29416 bp, 27 predicted proteins | sample Eddworburrow2_MG_FD_204929 | JGI IMG/M metagenome (GOLD analysis project Ga0316190, IMG submission 204929) | Coastal sediment microbial communities from Maine, United States - Eddy worm burrow 2 | ecosystem: Environmental > Aquatic > Marine > Coastal > Sediment | place: USA: Maine | collected... | reverse complement strand
TACGGTGAGTGCTGATGAGTAGCATTATTGGACGTACCGGTAAGGCTGTAGACACCCGACCGCTTAAGGGTCTGTTCTTTGGGCCCAGCAAGAGCGGTAAGACCACACTTGCAGGCACAGCACCGAAGGTTCTGTTCCTTGATGCCGAAGGCGGCACCATGTCTCTGCGTGGCAAAGACGTGGACGTGTTTCCGATCAGAATATGGGCTGATGTTGAGGACGCCCTCAAGACCCTCACGTTGGAGAAGCATGAGTGGAAGAGTGTTGTAATCGACAGCGTAACGATGCTACAAGAAGTAGCAGGCGAGGTGGCTGGTCTCAATGCTGCAATAGTGGCGGGGGACGATCCCCGACGAGCGTATGGCGGGGTCGGAGCCATGATCCGGCACAAGATTCTACAGTTCAACGCACTGCCCATGAACGTGATCTTCACGGCTCAGCTAAGAGAGCGAGACCAGCAGGATATGGAGAGCGGGCAGTACCCACTGACGCCAGACGTTACGCCCGCTATCTTGCGAACACTTATGGCTGCGCCGGATGTAATTGGAAGGACCCTAATCACGCAGACGGGTGCGCTGTCAACCGACGTGGAATACCGCGTGCGGTTCGGACCCGAGTCCCTAAGCCAGGTGGGTCACAGAGACCTGGCTCTACCGAAAGAGGTTAAAGGCCTCACCATTCCCAAACTGATCGCAATGACGAAAGAGGTAAAGTAACATGCCAGCAACAGTTCGCAACGTCCCCCTGACCGACTCCGACTTCGAAGAGAGGATTTCATACGACGACTTGGAAGACGGTGACTACATCGCTGACCTTGTCGACGTCGAGGACATCGAAGCATCCAGCACCGACAACTACGGGTGGGGCTTTGTCTTCGTGGTCAAGGGCCTGAAGATCAAGAGCTCCGTGTGGCTCAAGGGCGGTGGTGGCTGGAAGGTGCGTGAGGTATTCAATGCTCTCGGCGCTCCCATCGTTCCCGGAACTGACACCAGTAAGCTCAACCCCAATGTCCTGGTCGGTCGTCGCTGTGTCGTGACCATCAAAAAGGAACCAGGCAAGAAGGACCCGTCCAAGAACTACACCAACATCAGTCGCCACACACCCCTCGTCACCGAGAGCGTGCCGGACTTCAGCGACCTCTAATGAGTGAGCAGCTCATCGTTCGGAAGATCATGAGCCTGCTGAAAAAGCGGGGAGCCTGGGCCTATAAGACCCACGGCTCCCCGTTGTCTGCGGGCTACCCAGACATCATTGCGTGCTACAAAGGGTTCTTCCTCGGACTAGAGGTTAAGACACCCGAGACATCGCACACTACTACAGCTCGACAGCTAGCACAGCTCAAGCTCATCAACAAGGCACGCGGCAGAGGTCGCGTCGTTGTCTCAGCCCAAGAGGTTGAAGACCTTCTCGATGAGCTCGACCTGTGGTACTAGAGTAAAATCATCCCCACACTATAGGTGATTGAATCTGTGTCCGCGTGGGTCACAGTCACCTTTAGTGTTGGCGGGAGATGCTCTGCAGCAACCGAGTTGGCCACTGCGGTCAGCGCAGGGCTGATCTTGTAGACAGTAGTTCCTACATCAGCAACGGCAGCACCTGTAAGCAGGTTGACGTACTTCCCGGACGTTTCGTCCAGGTAATCAACCTTCCAAGTGATCGATGCGGCGGCGCCATCAACCGTGACATCCAATACGAAGTACGCTGCTGGCGCATCACCCGTATCGATTCCACTCGCTGTCGCGGTAGCCGTTCGGGCTGCCGAGGCAAGAATAGTTTTGTTCTTCTTATTCATGTGCCCTCCGGGCTAGGTGTTATAGTAAGTACTTAGTGAGCCAAATTTGTTGGTTTCGCTAGCGCCGCCAGTGCTGAGCAGCCCTATCGTCTGGTGCCATGTTCCTTGTGCAGCAACATTGCTGGCGAGAGTCCCAAAGGTTGTAACACCAGTGTCTCCTGCCGTTGCCAGTTCACCAGTAGCAAAGTGAAGCGACCCATCGGTCCCCCAGTTGCTCTCATAGAGAGTAAAATGTACCGTGAGGTTTGTCAGGTTGGCATTGACCGGCACCGAATAGTCAAAGCCCCTGCCTTGCAGCGAAGCCAGGAAAAGTATCAGAGCATCATCGTATGTGGTGGTAATGCTATCGTGATCTACCTGGGTCTTGGGGCCACCCTGATAGGTGTGCGTGAGATCGACCCAAGGGTCTTCTAGTGTTGGGTCAACTCCACTGATGGCTGCCATAGCCACGATGGCGTGGTTCATCGAACCGCCAGCAGTACGCACCAAACTCAGGTCAGGAGCGCTCGCCCCACGCCGAATCCATGCGGCCCAGGCATAGCAGTTATCGACAATGTTCTCGTGGTGGTAGAGCTGCGTCCAGCCCGTGGGAGGGTCATAGCCAGGAGAGACATGGGTGTTGGGATCGTACTCCAAAATGATGAGCAGTATGTCGTCCTCAGCAGCGCCAGCAGGCTCCACCAAAGTGAAGTCACCAGCACCAGCGTCAGCGCTGTTAACGGAGCGGACAGTTGGCGCAGCCATATTAGTAAGTGTGCTTCGGGCTCAGCACAGCTTCGGCTACCGCCCGAGGTACGTTGGCGGGAATTGATACGCCTTCAGCCAGGCCACGCAGTAGCTCCAGTGTGTAGAAGAGGCTGCGAGCGTTGCCCCCAGACTCTGTGACGAGCTTCTCCAGCTCAATGTAAAACTCAGTCATATCAGTCTCCATCTTTTCAAACAATAGGTCCCATGGATAGTCTTTACCAGGATCAGAACGTCTACTTGGGTCCAAGTCAGCGTGTGCCAAGATACCGCGCTTACCTGAATCGTACTCGTCCCTAGAGATGCGCTTCATAGGAATGTCATACAACTCACACCACTGCTTGACTACAGTGGCGGTGTTGGTTATGGTTGCATCAACCCAGTCGGCAGGATACTCCTTCCACTTACTTGCCTGGCACGCCTGTTCGATGCCGAGCGTGGACGAGTTATAACCAACGACGTGCCACGCCTGCATTCGGTCAGGCAGCATGTAAATGATGGAGTCCTTGTCCACAGTAACGTGCCACGATGCACGCCTAGTGGTAGCTCCATAGCTGGCCACACGCTCAGCGCCACCGTCTGGACCGATAGTATCGGCCACGTTCTCGGCGGTGTGCAGCACGATGCCGCGGATAGGCTCACCACGGGTCAAGGAGTAAGACAATCCGTTAGGATTAGGATGATCTAAAAGATAAAAGCTCATTCACCGTCTCCTATATCCTTGCCATTGATACCCGCTCGCTTACATACTTCTTCGAGATGCTTGATGCGAAGTTTGGCGGCTGCCAGCTCTATTCTCAAGGCCCCAATGCTCTTTTCGCGTTCATGTACCTTGGCCTCAAGGAACTCCTCAATCTTTTTCATCTCATCGATAGCGAGAAGTGCCTGCTTCAGTTCGATTCGTGCTTCTCCAAGGTCCTTCTCCAAGGCAGTGATGCGATCAAAGAGCTCGCGAAACTGGGCAAGGACAGGGGCATCAACGACCGCGGTACGGGTCATTATCGTCTCTTGATTGCTGGTCTGTGTGCGCTGTGTTACCAGCGCCTTAATCATCCCAGCCACCGCCGTCAGAGCGACGCCCAAAGCTGTCCAATCTACCCAGTCTGTCATTACAAGGCCAGCTTTTCTTGTGCTATGGTCTTGATAAGCGACAGCACTGCAGCAGCACCGGCCACAGCACCAGACAGAGCAGCAGTCTTCAACGCACTCCAGTCACCATCCGCCCACGCAGTCACACCAATGCTGAACGCACCGATGAATGCCTGGGCGAACGTCCACGCGGCTCGCTCAATGATATTCTTCCAGTTCATGATTAGACCTCCGGGGTCTCTAGTATACCACGTTGTTCTAGCGCTGTCAAGCGCTCTTCGAGGCGGTTAATCTTAGCGGCCAGTACCGCAGCGAGGGCACGGTCGTCGTAGCTCTCGACCTCACCATCCTCGATGACGGCGAGCCGCTTATCTTGCTCTGCCAAATCCTCAGCTACGAACCCATAGTGGACCCTGCGGTCCCCCGTGTGCTGATAGCGTACCGGACGCAAGACGATGTCGGCCAAGTCCACAGGCTTGATGTTCCTCTTGTATTTGCTACCAGAGGTGGAACGATACAGCCGACCAAGGGAGTTGATGTAGACGTTGGCAGCGTTGGCGGTAGTGTTGGAATACGACCCTGTGCTGTAGATGAGGACAGCGTGCATCTGGGACCACCGAAACGATGAGTTGCCCAGCGTCCGGGCATCGTCGGCACCGGGGCCAAAGTGTCCAGTGGTGAACTGGGCGATGGAGCTTCCGCCTGCCACAAGCCGTCCATCGTCGGCACCCTCCCAGTGCATCCCGGTATTCCCGTCGCCGGTGAAAGCATAGGCAACAGAGCCCACAGCGCTGGCCCCAGCCTTTAGGTACGGCCCACCTGATGTGTTGTGGTAGAAGCCAGCCGTTGACATACGGAACCGCTCGGTTCCACCAGCAGACCAACCGAGTACGTCAGAACCAAGGCGGAACATCCCCGTGTCGGTGTCGTTGTAGAAAGAGAAGCTCGGTGCGGTTGCGCTCCCGCCACCAGCCTGAACGTGGTAGTCACCTACCGCCACGATGTGCCCTTGGCCGCTTGGAAAATACCAGCGGTCAGTAGACGCAGTTGTCCAAAGAATGTGCTGATTCGCGCCAGCGTCAGCCGCCATCACAACGAAACCATTTGAGGTTGTTTCCGCACTCAGCGTCCACTTTGAGACTCGCAGATCAAGTGAGGTGGCACCAGCGCCGCCAGTGAAACTTGAGTTCGCGCCAGCCGCTTGGAGATAGACATATGGCTGGATAGTCGGCAGGGTGCCATCATCGTTCTGCGAGCCAAGTGCAATGGTCGCCATGTCTGGGTAGGTCGCGTTGATTGATCCACTGACCAAAGACATCACAAGATAGTCTGGAAAGCCACCGCCAGACCCATCAAAGTAGGCGTGGTAGACAGCGCCAGGATAGTTCTCGCCTGGCTCATCGCTGTAGAACTTCATATACTGTGATGCGCCAGACTCACCAATCACGATGTATGGGTCGCGAGTACCGGTGGCTGCACCAGTCGCAAAGGTTCCGCGTGCCAGCGTTGAGTTGAACTCAGCGTCTCCTGTACTGTAGTCCAGGAAGTACCCGGACTCACCAGTCACGAAGTTGCTGGACTGAATGTCCTCGGCTACCGTCAGACCGTTGATCTCGACAGTGCCATCCTGCCGAAGGATGAACCCCGCTGTGCCTGGCGAGTAGTTATGTGACCTGATGACAGCCTGATCCATGAGAAGCATCTCACGGCTCAGGTAGAAAGTATCTGCATAGAGGTCCTTGTACCTATTAGCGGGGACATCAGCACCAACGAAGGAACCATATGGCTGGAAGCCCACTAGAACACCTCACGCAGCACGATCTGTGCCACACCCTCACCGGGCTGGGAGAGCTGGACACTAAGGCCATCAATTATGACGCTGTAAGTAGAGTTGTTCGCAGCCAGCTGGCCGCGGTTCGGGTATCCGTCCACAAAAGCGATCACGGTGTTGTCCGTGATGCCCGTCAAGTTAGAGATGAGCTTGGCGCCGTCATAGCCGCGCGGAGCCGACTCATCGGTGCAGTCCACAATCAGGGACCAGACATTGACCCGTGTGTCGAGTCCGGCCCGCACGTTCACGGCCTTCAGTACTGGTGTGGCGCTGGAGGTACCGTCGAGCTGCACCTTCAGGCGCAGAGAACGGAAGGCCTTGGTGCTAGAACTGGAGGAGATGGTGACGATGCCACCGTCAGACCCATCAGTGTCGAAGGCAGTGGTAGCCACCCAGGCAGCACCGTCCAAGCTATACGAGACAGTGACGGAAGTGCTAGCAGGAAGAGGCTCAGTGATGATCTCGATAGAGTGAAGTACCTTCTCAGAGGTAATGTCAAAGTCAACCTCTGGGCTGATGGCCACACCGGAGACGGTGCTGTATGTGGATGTGTCCCACACAGTCTGGCCGAAGACTGCGCCGGTGGCGAGGTCCTTGTAGGAAGCCACGTACAGGCCATTCCAGTACACAACGTCCAGCGGCACCTGCTCGGCAGCCAGCGCAGCAAGCGGACGTCCACTCTGTCCGAAGGAGCCCTTGACGGCATCCACCTCGAACAAACTCAATGCAGCTTGCGCCGCGGTGCGACCGTCGTAGGTACCCACACCAACGAAGGCGCTGGTGTGCAGTCGTCCGGCCTGGGCCGCAACCCTAGAACCAGTGATGGGCTGAGCAGGCTGAAAGGATCGTACCTCACCAAGCGTACCCCACGACTGACCCGGCTGGTAGTAGTAGATGGAGCGGTTGGGACCCTGAGTGGCATCCGGCTCAGAGTCCCGCCCGGTCCAGAAGAGGAAGCCCCCATGCCACCACATGGACTCCCCTACGAGCCCCTCGATGCGGGTCAGCTCCCTACCGAAACCAGTGCCCGCCGAGGAGGAGGGGACGATTTCGAAGATTATGGTGGTCTCACCCTGGACCGCCATAGCGTAGACACGGTTGTCACCGGCTACGATCTTGTTACCAATAAAGTGAGCAGCATCACAGCCGCCCGAAGAAGCGAAATCCCAGACAGCAACCTCGGGTGTGGTCGTGTTGACCGTTGTCTTTGATAGCTCATACACGTACCCACTCACGTCGTACTTGTAGAGGTAGTCACCCATCTCGATCAGCTGTGCAGCCACCGCATTGGTCTGGTCATTGAGCAGCGTAACAGCACCCGCAGGCACTACATGGTATACACTATCAGTGCCGTGCTTTACAAAGTAGAAGCGAGCCGCGTCTCCGCAGATCGCCTGCTCACTGATAGCCCCGTCTGTAAGAGACATGCTGATCCCAGCCTGCCAGCTGATGTTGTCGCCAGTGTCCCAAGCGTAGTAGTCGTCCTGACCAGCACCCACGCCTACGGCATAGAGGCCTCCCTTGGCCACAACCAGGCCAGTCTGGACATTGAAGGCAGAGGCAGCAGAGTTGAGGACAGCGGTAGCCGTGTACCCAAGGAACAGGTTACCCGGTCGACCAAAGAAGTTGACCCCCTCTAGGATCAGAGAGCGCCCCGGCAGGCTTGCATTGAACTTGATCTGTCCTTCGCCCTCAGTCCAGTCCGTCCAGGTCCACAGCAGCAGGTCGGACCGGACGTTGAACTTGTTGCTCGACTCACCCTGAACGATCTGACTGTTAGGTGGGCGCAGCGCCTCCTTGACGTGAATGTAGTGCTGCCCCTCGGCGTCTTCAGCTAGCCGGTAGTTGACACCGTTGATTGTGACATGGAACTCTGTGGTAATCACTAGACACGGAACCTCCGAGCACGCTGAGCAACCCGGCTAAGGGGGGATTTGCCCTCCCACGCCCGGAGGTCTGCGGCGATCTTTTGATAGCGTCGCGTGTACTCACGGAGGTACCAGATGCTTGTGCGTGCCTCAGACCCAGGTTGCACTGTACGGTCTGTGCGCTTGCCGGGGTCATGGATACGCCGGATGTCACCTCCACCAAGGAGCTGATACACCGCACCCATGACAACCATGGACTTCATACGATCAGGCAGCTCTGTAACTAGAAGCATCTCCTTCTTAGTATTCACATAGATGGAGGCACCAGCAGCTAGGTTGATGCTTGCCGGGATAACAAGGCCAAGAGTTTTTGTGAAGCCCGCCGAGGGTACGTCACGTAGGAATTCCCAGACGGGGGCAGCTTGCGGCTGATCTCCGCTGGTTGGGTCGTAGTAGACTGTGACAACCTCGAACACTTGGTCATCCCCCGCAGTGGTGAAGGGGTACCAAGTGGTTGTGGCGTCAAAGGTCAAAGTGATGGTGTAGGGCAGGTAGATTTCCGGAGCTAGGTCTTGTAGCACATGCTGAACAGCTTGATCCATTTGAGGGATGGAATACTTAGGGCTCTTACGGACTAGACTACCAAGAGCTACATATGCAGAAGCCGTTGTGCCACCATAACCACGTGTAACGGTGAGAACTGCACCAGCAACAGATGTGACAAGGCAGAGTTCACCTTCTGAATCGATTTCAAGAATATCACCCGCCGCCCAGGCAGCACCATCAGGCACAGTTAAGAGAACCTGAGTATCGGTGTCAATCGAATACACCAGAACAGTCTCATATGGGCGAGTGGTTACATCTGCCCCATACAACTCGTTACGAATGGCTGTCCGCATCGCAGCGGCGGTGATGGCCATGTTACCTCGCTAGGTCTGGAGCATACCAGCCCTTCTTCTTGTCAGCAGTGGCCACAGCTAGCGTGACGATTTCTTTTACCCAGTTGAACACGTCGCCCAGTGTATAATCACGGACGACGGGCATAGCGAGGTTGGGGTCACGCTTGGCACAGCTGTGGATGCAGCCGATCTGTCGGGGCGGTACGAATGGGTGGTTCTTACATTGTGGGATGCCATCCCGGATAGGGTTGAGGGTGTGTAGATCATCTAGGCTACTGATGAACGTATCCATGAGCTGTGCAGCCAGGGCTCCAGCTGCCTCTTCTCGCTGACTCCGCGTTTTCGGAGTCAGCTTCTCTTTTTCAAGATCGGGCAGCTGCTTTTCGGCGTTCTTTGACCAAGGCATGTCAAAGTGAATCGCCTTCTCATCAGCCTTGCCACTCTCAACGTATTCTTTTACGTCTTCGAAGAGAGTACCTTGATTAGCCATTAATATCGATGAGTGGTCGTAGCGTTGGTGCTAAAGGTGGAGCGTTCCTGATCTGGTGCAGTGATATTCTTGTGGTCGTTAGAACAAAAATTACCAAACTGCTTAACAGGCTCAGCAAAGCAGCCCCAAGTAGGACAGAAGGCGGTGCGGCCATCAGTCGGGTCCCAGAATACAATATACCCCTTGCGGATGTACGGCTGCAAGCCAAGGCCGGTGTCCTTGCTCTGCACATGATTGTTGATCTGACCTTCCATTGGCAGCTGACGAAGCACACCATCAGGCGACATAGCCTTGACGGTATAGATCGCCTTCTGTTCAATCTTCTTGCCTGCCTTTGAGAAGGGTACGAAGCGGTCAGTCGGTACACCGACCCATATACCATCTTCAACAATGGAACCATAAGCCGATGTCGGGTCTTTATCACCCATTGCTTCAAGGTCGACGTCAGGCAGGACGATGCCCCGCTGGCCGTCTCTCGTAATTACTTTCCAGGTAGCCACTTATTATCTCCAGTGTTAGGTAGGAGGGGGCAGGATTTTAGCCTGCCCCCTCATACAGTTATGGGGTCGGGTCTGCGTCGTACTCAACGTAGAACAGATACGTGTCAAGCGAGTCGCCTGCCACACCGTTGGTGACTGAGATGAGGATGTCCTCACCCGGACCGAGAAGGTTCCCGGCGTCGGGGTAGTCCAGCGTGGCTGACACCTTGTCAGCAGCATCCAATCCGGCAGTTGTCGTGCCGAGAGTGCCTGCATCAAAGATGTTACCGCCTGCGGTAAAGGTCTCAGTCGTGGCAATCGAGTTGCCCGCTGTGCCCTTCACGTTCGCAGTGAACACCATATCGTGGGCGGCGAAGTCAATCGCAGTACATCCAATGCTCTCAAACACAGCGTCAGAGACACTATGCAGTGAGCTGGCAGTTGCACGATTGGCCGACACAAACGCGGCGTTAGCCGCAGCCTGTGAGTTAGCTACAGCCGCACCGATGAGCAGTTCATTGACGGCGCCGGTAAGGGCAGCCACCCAAGTGAACTCCACACCGTTGATGGTCATGGTATCCGTATCAGTCGGCTTGGTAGCCATTGACAGCGTGCCTTGTGCAGCCACAGCTCGATCGCCCCGGACGTAATCGTCCTGGCCGAAGAGGGTAACCCTCTTTGCTGTAGTGCTCGCGGCAACGTTGGCGTGAGTGATTGCTTCGATAGTCGCATCTGCCGAGTCACGTACAGTGACAACGACAGCACGGTTAGCAACGTTTGCATCTGTTACCAGCAAGTGGAACAGGCTGATGAGGCGCCAATACTTCCCCGAAGGGACTGTAATGGTATGCGTAGCGTTGCCAGCCGTGCCTTCTACTTCGTCAAGACCGGGTTGCCCGACCTCGCTAATGGACGGATGCCGAAGAAGCACGGCAGCAATCTGAGCAGCCGTCAAGCTACCCTCGCTGACGCCATCGCTGCCGAAATCGACAGCGGGTGATCCGGGGGAACCCCCCAGTTTTCCACTCTTCTTCGAGCGATCAATCAGTCGTGAGGCCATGTGTCAACCTCCTTATGCGTCGGTCGTTAGTTCGACACCAGCAGCGTCCACGATTTCGAACACGCCATAGTTGGCAGTCGAGACCAAGACCCAGCCGCGGATTGGGGGCCAGTACATGGGGACGATCTTCGCGGCCCATTTCTCAACCATACCGAGAGCGTAGTTCTTAGAAAACACGCCACCAGCACGGTCCGCAGCTGCGTTAGCAGTCGGGACGTTGGTAGAGAAGTAGAACGGAATTCCGAACCACTCACCGGCGTAGCCGTTGCCCGCAGGACCCAGTTCGTTAGTACCCGCACGGATACCCTGAGACTGGAATGGAGCGTTGGCGTTCGCTTCAAGAGCGATACGAAGGTCGTTCAACTGAGCAGGATGGATGACGCCTACATACGGCTTGGGGGCGTTAGCCACCTCAAGCGTGTAGATCACTTCGAGGATGTTTGCCACAGACAGGTCCACAGTAGTGGTCCCAACGCTGGAGCTGAAGCCAGCGAGCAGTGCGCAAATGTCCACGTCGAGTTTGTCACCCATGGATCGGCCTAGCTGCGTCAGGCGAGCGCCATGCGCAGCGGGAATATCGGATACTTCAAGGACGTCTGTGACGGTAGCCATGATGCCGACTTCGGCAGCAGTACCAGACGCAACTGTGGTGGTGAGGGCCGTGTTGGCTACCTCAGTACCTTCCGAGAGAGCCGCAGCGGTGAAGCTGTCAGCAATCGGAACATTCACAGTAAGCGATGCCTGGTTCCGCAGGTCGAAATGACGGAGCAGGGGGGGAGTCACAACCGTAGCCATGAGAGCATCCAGCACCATGTCAGCGATAATGGCCGAGTAGACCGTATCGTTGTACGTGGTGGTAGTCGATGGGTTGACCTGAAAGTCAACTGTAGCCATGGATTATCTCCGGGATAGTTGTTAGCGGATGATTCCTTTAGCAACTAGCTGATCGGCTTGGACGTTTTGCTCGTTCCTCGGGGCTCGGCCTTCGGCGTAAGCCTTGGCTGCCTCTGCAGGATTCGTTTGCAGGAGCTTCTGAAACTCTGCGCCTGTCATAACTGCTGGATTCGCAGACGCGAAGGCTGCCTGTGGCGTACCGGCTGCTCCTTGTAGGGAGGCCAGTGCCGAGTTGGCAGTTTTCGGTCCGGTGGACAGCGTTGTCTCAAGAGGTGGGGTGTTTCCTTCAGAATCGTAGTGCTCATCCTCAGCTTCTTTTACTGGAGTGGGCGCAGCTGCAGGCTGCAGTCCGTACTCGGCAGCAAAGGTCTGAACTGCTTCTGGGCTGATCTCCCCGTTGGGGTTCGCAGCTAGATATAGCTCAGCATGCTTTGGTGTGAGACCCTGTTCCTTGAAAAACACACTCGTCTTGAACGTCCGAAACTCACTCTGTAGAGATTTGTTTTCGGCCACCTGACGGTCGTAAGCTTCTCGAAGTTCCTTTGGTTCCATGCTCGTATCAGTGTCGCTCATGCGCTATTACTCCTCTTACGCTACATGACTGGCGAGGGGCTCAGCCACGGGTTTTTCAGTTTGCAACTCCTGAAGCAACTCCCAAAGGGCGTGGGCACATCTCAGGGTATGTGCCAGCTAGAATACATTATACCATATTGGTTAACGATTGTCAAGGCGGATGTGGTTATCTTTTCCTGCTCTTCGAGTATGAAGAGGCTGCCTTACCAATGGTGGTGCCGATATGCTCCTTGTTGGCAATTTTAGGACCGCTCTTGCCAGAGCCATTTACGCGGCTAGTACTGACGCGGTGCTTGGTGGCAGTGGGCGACCTGTACGCCTTGTTGGCTGCAGACTTGGTAGCCCGCGCCTTGCGGCTCTTGGCCACACGGTTCCTCGTATTGGCAGCGCTGCGGTAGTTGCCACTACTTGCCTTACTGCCGGTGGACCTTGATCTTGACTTAGTCATTGTTACTCCTGTGCTCGTGCACGACTAGTAGAGACAGCTTGCGGCTGTCCTTCTTTTCCGTACTGACGGAAGCGCTGTGCGCGCGGACCATCAATCCCGGCACGAGCAGCGCTGAGCGCCCGCTCCATACCGTTACCGATCTCTGCTGCGGATCGGCCAGACCTCGGGGCAATACCGATGGCCAGGTCGATCAGGTCTTCCGAGTCCAATCCGTAACGACCTGCATTGAGATCACCGCGGAAGCGCAGCAGACTGACTGCTGCCTTACTCAGACCAGCGTAGGCTTCATCGTAGTTAGTGAAGCCTTCTGTGGCTGAGGCCAACTCGATGGCATCCTTGACCCCGATGTTGAGACCGGCGTCATTGGCTGCCTGGTTGAAACTCGCCTCCTCCCACAAACGGTACAGCTCGGCTGGAGCATTACCCTCCAGGAAGGCCATCTGATCCTCGGCGCTCAGCGGGTCCAGGCCATGCTCAGCTAGTACCTCGTTAAATGCCGCCAGTGCGCTGGCGTTGGAGTTGAAGCGCTCGAAGCTATCGTACACGAACTGGATGTCCGTCACAGAGTGGCCCCGCTTGATGATGTCGCCCACCACTTCGTTGCTGAGGGAAGAGGGGTTGATCCCCTGGCGCACCATGTTCTCCTTGATGGCCCCCTCAACCTCCAGCCATCCGGTGACAGCATCCTCGGTGCTGAGGCCCATGCTCTTGTACGTCTCGATCCCAGGGAACCGGGTCTTGAACGAGGAGAGCTTGGAAATCTGCTCAATCACCCACTCGGTGGACTTGTTCTCCGAGGCCGCAACGTAGATGATGTCCATAACTGCGGGGTCGTCTTGAGCCCACTTTGGGAGGATGCCCTCATCCAGGGCGAGGGCGGTCACCCGCTGCACCTCAGCCTCGAATGTCCCCTCCCCCGACATCTCCATGATATCACCAGAGAAGGTCTGACTCTTGGTCAGCGTCTCAAACGAGGAGTTCTGATAGCTCGTTGGGCGCTTCCCACTACCAAAGATTGCGTCCATCTGTGAGGAGGTTGCCTCGAAGAACACGCGGCGGTTTGAGTTTGGCAGCTTGTAGCTGGCGAACCAGCGGTTCTTGTCCTTGTCGTAAGACCACTGCAAGGAGGAGGAACCTAATACACGGATGGTACTGGGCTCTGTGCCCCCGGTCTGCGAGGGAGGCTTCGGCGGATTGGCCAACCGGTCCAAGGACCGCTGGAGATCAGTAAATGTGCGGCCACCCGAAATCTCCCCGACGATGCGGGCCACACGCTCGTCCTCTGTCTCGGTACTGGTAGCGATGTCCAGGCCCCGGTTGTCAAACAGGCCAGTGACGAACTGTGTCCCCTGCTCTGGGTAAGCCCGCAGCAGGCTACGGGTCAGAGTGTCCTGGTCATGCTGGGTCTCCATGCGGGCGTACATCACGTCTAGCGTCTCGCCGTTTTTGGCAGCATGGGCAGCCGGATCAATACCGAACGTTCTGAAGATAGAATTGATTCGTGCTCTACTGATAGCCATGTTAACCTCTCAGAACCTTGTTGACTGCGCCGAGCCGCTGCTCCAGCCCATTGATGAACCCCGTCTGGTTACGGACTGCGTCCTCTCTCATGAGACGATCGTTAAAGGCGCCGGGCGCCGCCCCTAGAGCCGCTCCCTCACCGACAACATCGCTGATACCCTCGCCGCGGTTACCGCCTAAAGCCGCTAGAGCAGCCGTGGCGTATTGTGAGACATACTCCAACGGGTCAATACCCTCGGAGTTGCCTCGCTGTATTTGTGTCCAGCGAGCGGTCTTCTTCAGTCGCTCGATCACGAACGTCTGATAGTCAATGTTCTGCTTCCCCCCGCTTGCCACAATTGCGTTGACATAGGCGCTAGCGATTCCCCTCGGGTCGGGGAGGTCCTCCACCAGATAGGCGCGGGCAAGCTTCTGGGCATCCTCTGTCAGCTTGTCCATGTCAAATTGCTGCCGAATCTCTCCGGCGGTTGGAGCGCGGTAGCCTCCCCCATATCCGCCGCCGCTCGGGGAAGGAGTGGGGCCCCCAGCAAAGCCAGGGAGGGACATATCAATCTTGCTCTTAAGGAGATTGTAGATTGCGTCTATACCCCGCCACGTATAGGGGTTAGCCAGCCCATTTATGAATGTCCCGGTTGTCCCCTTAGGCGTAGCCGCTGACATCCCCTCTGGGATCGCGTCTCTCTGGGTGCGAAAGGCTTCATCTGTCAGCACATAGGGCATAACCCAGGCGTAGTAGGTATCCATCTGGTCGCGGACCCAGCGGCCTATCTCCCATGCCGGTATACCGCGGTCTTCGGCCCAGGCCTTAGCGTCCTTGACGAGCTGGTTCGTCATGTCCGTTTGCCAGGGCTCCTTTTTAGGCGCTTCCGCCTGTGTGACAGGCGTCGCCTGAGATTCGCTGGGTTGGCCACCTGTGTTGATGATCTGCATTGATTACCTCGTCGGGTATTGAGTCTCAGGGAAGGAGAAGGCCTCATCTCCAATGTACACCCATCCGAACAACCGGCCATAGAAGTCCGTGTAGCCATACCGCTTCGGGTCCTTGACGAGGTAGATCGGCACACCATTGTCGATGGCTTCCTCAATCTTGTCAGACAGACGAAGCCGGTCCTCATCGCCTCCCTCCTGACCCATCTCCCTGGCATTGACGCCAAGCATACGGACGGAGTAGACTTTCGGCGGAATCTTTGGACCGCCGAGTTCTCCGAAGAGGCGATCGTTCGGGCCGGTTGAGAACTGGATGGTGTCACCATCATAGACCTTCCGCACCAGAATGCGCTGAGCCTCGGGGTTGAAAGTACCATCGTCACGGAACAGGGGCGCGGGCTCGTCTGGGGTCCAGTCGAGGGAGCCGAGCTGGCTGCCGTAAGCCTGGTTCCAATAGAAGTCCAGTGGTAACTTGCCCATAATGTCGTCGTACTTGAGTCCCTTGTAGAGCGTTGCCGCCTGATCACGTACCTGCAGCCAACTCTGGTCACCTGCGTGGCGGCGCTCGATGGCATCCTCCAAATAGATGAAGATTTTGCGGTATTCATGCCGGGTATCCTCATCCACACCCTCAGCGTCGAGCGCTGTGTTGAGCTTGGCAATCACATCCTCGTGTCCAGCGGAGCGCGGGGACAGGTACGCTAAGTACTCGGGACCAACGATGCTGAAGACGGGGTTGTCGGTCAGGAGCGCCGACCGCACATTGGCCACAGCCTGGTAGATGCCGGACATCTCCATCCCAGCCGTGACATCAATCCCCGCTGCGGCAGCAGCTTTGGCCAGCTCTGGTGTTACCGTGGGGACAGGGTAGCCGTTCTCGTAGTCGTCTCGTAGGCTTGAGAAATCGCTAGGCAGCGTCTCGCCCCACGGAGCCCTCTTCTGCGGCAGGCTGATCTTGTCGGGTTCTTCACCAACTACCTTGCCATCCTTCTTGACGTCTTTCATGGGCCGACCGTTGACTTCCCAGACGATGTCCCGTACCTTGTCGAAATTTTCCCAGAGCGTGCGGGGGTCGTCCCACGGAACCTCAGCCACGTCCTTGAGCTGGGAGCGGAGGCTCTCAAACCAAGTGAGGTAGTCCGGCGGTAGCTCGGCCCAGCGCTGATCGTTGACGGCCTTGGCCGCGTGCTCATACACCCTGCGGGCGGTACCCGACTTGGCAGTGTAGACCGTGCCAATGATCCTAACTGCTAATTCTCGTGGAGTTAGCACCCGCAGGTAGCCCTCCTCGATCAGAGTCTCGTGACGGTTTCGTTCCTCCGTAGACCCACCAGAGCGGTAGGGGATTCCGGAACCCTGAATCTGGTTGGAGATAGCGTGGTCTGACCACGTCCACATGCTGATGGTGTTGACCGCCAGCTCGGGGTGAGCAGCGATATAATTGTCCTTCTCGTCAGGAGAGAGACTGAAGAACCAAGAACTGATGGCATCAGCAGCTTCGTCCCGGCCCTTCTCAGTATCGAGGTTGAGACGGTTCTTGAACTCGGGGGTGACATCAAAGAAATTCAGCCCATCGAGCCACACATCCCGCAGGTCATCCCGTTGGGTGAGGGTGTTGATGCGGGCAGGAGCCATCAGCTCCATCATGCCTTCCTTGGCCAGGTCCCAGCCGACAGACCTAGCGGCGTCCTTTTGAACACCCCGGAGTACGTCGTTGATGTAAGCCTCTAGCGCAATCGTTGCCTGGTCGGGAGGTAGGCCTGCCAGCTCGGCCCAGATTTGGGAGTCGGTGAATGCCAGCTTGACCTCACGGTCGTAGGCCATGCCCATCTTCCAGTCAGCGGTGATGCTATTGGCGCTGAGGTTGACGTCGGAGCCGGTAATCATTCCAAGGTTGTCCATCATAGCAAGGCCACGACCGATCACACCGCCACCGATGGTAGCCTCCTTGGCCAGACCGGTGAGGCTCGTCTGACGATTGTAGCCGATGCCGGGGAAGACCTTACTCCACTGGTCGGTGAACATCTGGTAGCCTGTGGGGTCCTCAAGGGGGTCCGGCGCAATCTTCAACAGAGCAGATTCGACCAGGGCTCCAGGGATAGCCCCGAGCCCCGGCAGGAGTACGAGCCACGGAGACTCGCCACCAGTCGGGAGGAAGAGGGCGTTGCCCACATCCATCCGGTCAATACCTAAGGATCGGGCCGCACCCCCAAAGAGGGGGTCGTCACCGATGTTGTCCATGGTGAAGTCAGTCGCAGCGAGGCGGCTCATAAAGGCAGCTGTCTTCGGGTTGACAGGTGACGTGTCTACTGCCGCATTTGCGATTTGAGACAGCTTCCCATAGTTCTCACTGTTGAGCAGACCACGGAGCTGGGGGCGTCCCAGCATTTCTCGGCCCCAGAAGCCCCACATATCAGCCCACGGCTTGCCGAACGGCACGACGGCACGGGCCTTGCGGCCAGCGGCGCTCTGCATGTGGAAGCCATAGAGCTGGTTCTCCATCTCTGCCACAACCTTCGACTCCACCATCCGGCGCACAGCACGCTGGGAGATGATATGCTCGGTGTCCATAAGCTCCATGGCAATGCCATCAATGCCCTCCCGAAGGAAGCGCTCATGCAGCCCCGGATACTTGTTGCGGAGCAGGGAGAGAATCTCCTCATCAGTGACGATCTTGGCACCCTGCGAGCTGAAGAGTGTCTCCAGGCGAGCCATCTCAGACTTGCGAACCAGCTCGGCCAAGAAGCCCTGCCGGTAGTTCATGGGGCGCTGGAAGAGAGCATCGGACACCCACTCCACAGGTCGGGGTATGGTGGCGCTCGGAATCTTGGCAGCGCCATGCACTTCCCCAAAGCCCTCAAGGACCCAGTTAGGGAGGGTCACAGCCTTCTCGGATGTGGCGGCGTTCTCAGCTGCTGTGGCCCACGCCTCTTTAGCAGCTCCCTCCTTCCCGGCCTTTATGTTCTTAGTGGAGAGTTCGTAGAGAGTCTCGTAGCCCTGGTACACCTCTTCCCACTTGAGCCCCGCCTTCCTCAGGTTGGAGGAGGCGTCCCAGTAGTCGCTGGAGCGAAGCAGCTCAGCCTCGGTCGAAGTCTCAAACCACTCCCTGAAGCTCTCGCGGCCCTTGAAGTAGTTCTGCCAACCGGGGGAAGAGATGCGCTGCTGAGCGGTCTCCTGCGCAGCAGCGTAGTACTCATAGTTGGGGTGGTTCTTGCGGAAGGGGATGGTATCGAAGCCGTACCCCTTGTTATCCAAGATAGAACCCTGCATCTGCTTGAAGAAATCTGGGTACTCTTGGAGCGCCTGGATACGCTGCTGCCAGCGCAACTCCAGCTTCTGAAAGCCGGGCAGCTGCATCTGGCGATTTACCAGGCGGGTAGCGTTCATGATCTTGTCTTCGAAGTACTGGAACGTGCTGTAGATACCGCCGGTGTGCCACGCACGCATCAGCTCATCAAGGGTGACAACGACCGCGGTACGCGGGGTCAGCACCTTGTCAATCATCCAGTAGTTCTGGGCGAGGTGAGCGAACTGCCTGAGCTGCGTATTGATCTGGGCCCGACCCAGCTGTCTCATAACCTGCGGTGTGCCGTTGGCCGCAGCCATCAGCTCCAGTGGGGACATGGACATGGCGTAGCCGCCGGAACTCTTGCCGCCGTGGTTGACCTCTTCGAGGAACTGCATCAGCAGGTCGAACTGCCCCTCATCCACCACGTCAATGATGGACTTCATGAACTCTGGGATGTACCCCAGCTCCTTCATGGTGGCCTGCCCGAGCCTGATGCCATCGGCGCGCGCTCTCGTTAGAGAACGTTCAGCCATCCCCAGGGGGGTGCTGGAGCGAGTGGACACCTTGGCCGGATCGATCCGTCCCTCCTCATCCAGAAGCTCCTTGAAGGCGGGGTTGCTAGCAATGTGCTTCTGTATGAACTCATCGAAGACATCGTCTAAGATTGCATTCAGGCCGTCGAAGTTCTTGAGGGCCGCGGCCACAGCCTGCTGCTGGCGGCGAATCTCTGTGCGCTGCTTATCCAGGGCACGAATCTCAGTGCGAAGGGCGCTCTCTACGGGGCGGTTGCGCTCAGCAGCTGAGGCGAGTGACTGATTGATCTCTCGGGTAATGTCGGGCAGAGCCGGGTAGTCCACGGCCTTGTAGTCCGACTTCCCAAAGGTGGCTGGGTCAGGCTTGTCAAGCACGATTCGCTTCTGGTAGCCTGTGCCCGAACCGTCATCCACCAGCTGGGAAGTAATGACGTCCTCTGGGTTGTGGTAAGGAGTATCTATATGCTGCGAACTACCGGGGACTGGCTGCTCTGCCTGGAACAGGTTCTCCTGAGGGAGGACCGGCTCCGTTCCCGGCTCGTAGTTCGCCGGTTTCTGCAGCTCCATACTGGTGACGGAGGGGTCAGCCTCCCTACCCACCTGCTTGACCGTCTCGGTGCCGGGGGGCACAGGGCCCTGCTCTGGCTTGAGGCGGTCGATGGACTGGAAGAGGTTGAGCTGTGCCTCGTTGGGGTTTGCCAGCTCGTAGTACTGGGTGGTCGGGTCCATGAGGTCCATCTGGGATGCGTAGCGGCTGCCTCCCATGGCCTGCTCTATTCCGTCCATCTGTGCCTGGATGGCAGCAAACCGGGCCGTCAGCTCATCGGACTGCCGGGTCAGCTGGCCGTGCTCGTTCCACCAGTTCATGATCCGGCGGTTGGCCAGCTCCAAGCCCTCCATGTCATCCACAGAACCAAAGATACGCGACAGCACGTTCGCAGTGTTCGACATGCCGGTCGGGCCGGTGTGGGACAGGAGAAGGTTGTTGTTAACTGCGGTGAAGAACGACTCAAGGCGCCTCCCAACGCCGGACGCGGCGAGGGTGTCCCTAAAAGCCCAACCCATTGCCACACTCATGGCGGTGCGATTGGCGTTCATCGGATCGCCGCCGCGCATGAGGTGCTCGAACTCAATCTTCTTGATCGCTTCAATGTCGATGGTATCGCCCCAGCGAATCTCGTCAGGCATGATGTTGCGAGGGGACACGTAGTCTACGCCGTCAATGGTAACGATCCGGCCATCCCCCGCCCTGTTAACCCATTCCCCAGTTCCAACGTCGGGGTCTGGCAAACGACCAATCTCCTCCGGGATCACGTGGCGCGGGGGTGCAGCCGGACGCTTTTCCACAAGCTTGGTCAGGCCATCCATACCCCTGGTAGAAGGCACAAAGTCAACATTGATCGGGGTGTCACCAAACCCCTTCTCGATCATGGCCGCAACACGCGTGTTACCATCTGTAACCATGACGGTACGCTCGGGCCCGAAGAAGGTGAGTTCAACCTTGTCGTAAAGCACGTCCCCAGCGATTGGAATCGACTCAACCTCATCGAGGAATTCGAGCGCCGACTCCGGTGTATCCCCCATCGCGTCCTTCATGCGGTCTAGGTTGGTGCGCTGAGAGGCCGAGGCGTTGGGCGAGCGGTAATCAAGCTCCAAGTAATCCGCCAGCTGGTTGGGAGTCATGGTCCCTTCGGGAGTCATGCCTATGTACTCTTTGACTGCATCCCGCATTTCCTTGAAGGTTGCCGGTGGGTAGAACGTCCCGAACGCTTCGTTCCGCCGCATGGTCGTCTGGAGGGAGTCGACCCCATACCTCTCAGCGGCAGCGACATACTCGCCGCCCTCCACAACCTGCCGTGCCCCTGTAGCGGGGTTGTACTCAACGACCACAGGGGCGTGCTCGCCTGCCTGCATCCGCTTGTACGCTGCCTCTAGGACATCATTGGTGTATGAGGCCCCCTTGGGCATCATGCCTCGTAGGGTGGGGACATAAATATCATCTGCCGCCTTGCCCCACTTCTCCATCCCCTTCCAGAAGGTGGTCAGGGGATTCTTGAACCCGCGCATAGCACCCATCATCCGCGAGGCCAGGCCGGTCTCGCCATACGTATGAAGCAGCGTTGAGAAGGCCGTCGCTCCACGGGTAGAGCTGCGGGCCACATCGATCATCTGCTGGCGACTGATATCCTGCACCCGTGACTCGATGACAGCAGCAGCCTGCTCAGCTGATAAGACCCCGGCTCGCCCGGCCTTCGCCAGGCGGGGGCCGAAAATCCACGTCATGGGGTCCATCAGGGCCATGCTGCCTAGGTTAAAGGCCAGCCCCGTGAGGGTCCCCTCGATACCCAGAGCGCCAGCAGGCGTATCCGCCTTCTGGACATCATTGTAGAGCTGCTTGAGGGACCAGCTATTCTTCGGGCGATTGACGCTACCGGTGAAAAGAAGGTCAGCGCCGTCGTCCCACAGCTGCTTAGCGCCAAGGGTGGCCACGGTAGCGAGGTTCTCCACGCCTTCCCCCCAGATGGCGAGGAGGTTGAGAAGAGCATCGGACACGCCGAAGTTCTCATCCTCTAGCTGGTCCAGGTTGTAGCGCGTCTCATCCTCGTACATCTTGGCTTGGGCCTCTGCCATCTCTCGGATGTTGGTTTCTTTACCATCCTCCATGGTGATACCAAAGTACTGGGCGTCCTGAGACCACATAGCGCGCGCCACGTTCTCTTTCCCACCAGCCATATTGATGTACAGAGCTGCCTCATCTGGGGCGTCCTTCTTCATCAGCTCCCACCCATTGAGCAACCCCTCGGCGGCGAACTGGGCCACGATGTCTTCGTGCGCCCGTCCGGACTCAGCCACCAGCCAGTCTTCCCTGGCGCGCATGGCTTCTACAGTATCGGAGCCACCAAATAGCATCTCAAAACCCCGCTGAAACGCGGCCCCATCCAGTGTCACACCGCCTGCCTCTAGCAGCCAGCCGGACACATTAACCATGCCGGTGATGCCCGCTCCGACAACACCGAAGGCGCTTTCGACACCCATCTTGGCGAGGCCCGCCGGGGTGTAGTCCTTGCCCATCATAATGTTGTGGAAGTCGCGACCTTGGTATCCTTGTGGTAAGGTGTCCTTGGCGAAGGTGGCCACAGCCTCGTTCCATATCTGGCCCTTACCGCGGGCGAGGTACTGTGCCCGACGCTCCTCCTCGGCAGCGTCGTCCGCAGCAAACCCTACACCCATCTCGGAGGCTGTCTTATAGCCCGCATACTTGAGAATCTCTACGTCGGTCATGGCAGCCACAGCCTGGTCACCTTGCTGCAGGGCAGCGTCGTACTTGACCAGCAGCTCCGCGGCCTTCTCCCGGCCCACGTTGTAGTTGGCCATGACCACATCGATCCGCGCCGACTGGGCGAAGTCACGAGCAGCCTTAGCCTTGTCTATGGCGATCCAAAGGCGCTCGGTACTGGCCAAACGGGTTGTAGCCTCGGCATCCCAGCCAAGCAGGTGGAGGTCCTCTGAGTTCATAATGTAGAACATCGGATCGACACGGCCACGGGTGTTGTGCCAAGCAGCCTCATATGCTAGGAGGAACTCGTCCTCGTGCCTCTTCTGCGCGGGGGATTTGAGTCCCTCGTAGGTGCCTAAGTTGACGCGAGCGCGGGCGTCACGAATGGACTGCTCGACGCTGGTTCCCAACACCTGGCCGATCTCCGCTGCTGTATCAAACTCGATGGTGGGGGAGAACTTGTTGTTGAGCTGCTGGGGGATGTCCCGAGGCTGTGCCGTGGTGAGGTTCCAGATATGGAGGGACATCGCCTCGTCATACGACAGCACGTCCTCGGGCCCGATCCTTGGATCGAGTCTAACTACACGCCGCTTGCGTTCCTCAAGGACCCTTGCATCATCTACCGTCTTCTGTGCGTCTGCGCCGTCAATAGTGACTGCCATTACACGCTCTTCAGTATTTCACGGCGCAGAGACGCGCGGGCATAAGTACGGAGGAGGGGACTGCTAGCCTCGGTAGCGATGAGGCGCAGCTTTTCGATGAGCGGGCTGGAGGCAATCCCCGCCCCCGTAGAAGGTGGCCCGGCACCGGGGCCCACAGAGAGGCCATCAGTTGGCGGTAAGTCGGAACTGTAGGCTCCCCCCAGAAGGCGAGCTAGGGGGTCTTGCGGAGCTCCCGGTGCCGGGGCTCCAGGGGCAGGGCCGGACGGGGTAGCCCCTCCCTGGAGAGATGGAATAGCTTGCTGAAGTCGGTTGGCCACCACCTGGCGGTCGCCGTACTCCAAACTTCCTGGTTCGATTGTGCTAGAGATATCACTTGCGCTGGGCATTTATATTACCTTCTTTGGGGCGCCTTCGCCAAGTATACCGCTTAGTGCGGGGAGAGAGGCTCCTGGCCGTTGTCCGGCTGCGTCGGGACCACCACCAGAGGCCATAGATTCGGCTCCTACCAGAGCATCGAGGGGGTTTCCACCTCCTCCAGGGGGAGCGCCACCACCTACTGCACCGGATGCCGCCGCTTGTGCGGCCTTCTCTTGCTCCTCAAACAGCTTGATAAGGACTTCCTCCATGGTCAAGTCGGGATCATTTAGGAGCTTAAAGTACAGCAAGGCGCTCTGCGTATCCCCCTGGGAGGCGGCAGCTAGCATACCTTGGTTCACAGCATCGATCATCTGTTCTTTGGAAATCTGCTTCTCTTCGTCCAGCGGGTCTTCAAGGAAGTCCAGCTCCTCGCGAGAACGGGAACGTGAAATAAGTCCAGCAGCAAGGTGCATCTGGAGACGGGTTTCTCGGTTAGTCGGGTCAGAGCCTGCGCCCAGACCGTAGCTTCGAGTAACCTCGTAAGCTCCGGCGATGTCCCTCGATGGAAGGAAGCTTTCGGGCTTGGATCGGTCATGACGATCCCCATAAATGGTCTTCTTTCCATCACAATAGGTCTCATCAAAGCGCAGTACGAGGCCATCCAGCCTCTCTAGGAACCACTCAAACTGCTTGTGGGCCACAGCCAGGCGGGCGTTTAGGGCCCCCTGGGCAGCTCCAATGGCCCTACCAGAAGCGATCGATGCCCCCGGCTCGCCACCAAGCTGCTGTGGATAGATGGATTGCTGCCGTGCCTGGTCCTCCAGGCGGGCAATGAGGTCTTTGACGTCAAAACTGGACTGTGAAGTGAAGCGGTCGAACCGCGCGTCGGGGCTCCGGTAGCGCATGACCGTGCCGGGGCCGAAGGTCTCTGCACCATCTACATCATAGTAGGCGATGCCGGGGTAGACCTCTTCCTCAGTCTTTTCGACGGTGAGCGACATCAGGTGGTGCTGAACACGCAGGATGTGGACAGTTTGGTCATGCATCCCGCGGCGCTCACCGTCGAAGGTGGGTCGCTTGAGCTCTACAACTGGGACGACGCCCAGCTCATTCTCCTCATCGACAAGAACCAGGCCACGGGACAGCTTCCTGCCCGTGGGGCTCACGTCAGCGATGATATGGCGTACACGTTCCGCGTCAAACCAGAACCATTCCTCGATGTCGGCTTCGTCAATAGGAATGACAGAAGCTATCTCTGGGAATCGACGCACTAGCTCGTACCCGTTGACCTTGCGGGCCACCAGGCACTCTATGATGTTGCCATTCTCGTCGTTGACGGGGTAGTAGTGTCGGGGGTCGAGCCGGTGGATGACAGGGTTGCGCTCCTCGGCGGGCTTCGAAAAATCGGCCCAAACGAACCCTGCCACCGCACCGGAACCTGCGTAATCTCCAAACCACATGGAAAGGAGATTAGAAATGTTAGAGGTAGCTTCTAGCTCTCGGAGTCGTCGTTCTCGTTTAGCGGCTCCTCTTGATCCTTCGGGTCCGCCCTCCGCGTGTGGGACGGGGATTCTAACCGAAGGTATGATACTGCCGCCAATAGCAGCAAAGTGAGAAATACCCATCTCAATTGTGTTCGCGACAGTGGGAGCAGAGGGCTCGCGAGTAAGATCAGGCCATACACGATACCAGTCTCCATTAACAATAGACGTGATGTTCGCCACGCGGTCCTTCCAGGACTGGTGGGCTTGAATGAGGATATCCCTACGGGCCCAGAGCCCGGCTTCCGCCAAGCGCATGGCACCGCCGCTCGTCTCGTAGCTTTTATCTACATCAGAGTGCTGGAATAGCGAAGAGTGGGGGGTGACATTCGCCAGTGTGGCGAGTGTTCCGGGCATAGTGCTCACGGACTAAAGACCTCCGAGGAAGGAATTACCTCAGTAGTATACCACATTGGTTTACGTTTGTCAAGATAAACTACGCCGGTTCCGTAGTCGCCTCGCCAGGATGGGTGGTAAATTACGACCAGACACGATCTGTTCTGTGGTTGGCTGAGCAGCTGCAACCAGGCGCGTCTCCCCCTCGGCCACCCACAAACCAACTAGTGCGTCTTTCGCCTCACCATAGGGGAAAGCGGCAAGATCATCAAGTAGCGGCTGCAGGCGATTGATGTCTCCAGGCGTAGCGGAGGGAAGGCTGAATAGTCCGCCAGCAAACAGTGGGGCCATAGCGCCAATTCCATACTCTTCATCGTTAATGTTTCCACGCTTGTGTCCTCGCCCGGTAGTTGTATGTCCGAGAAGGATGGTACCAGCCGCCTCTGCACGGCTTCGAAGAACCTCGTCAGCCAAGAGCGTCGGAGCATAGTTAACCTCCACTAATGTTCGTTGTGGCCTGTATTTTTCCCAGAAGTGATAGAGCAGCTTGTCACGGACGCCCTGAGCGCCGAGCCGGTCGCCTACCCACAGGTCTACGACGGTACGAACACGGGACCGTGGGTCGTAGGCCATGAGTACGGCAGCAGCTCGGCCCGTCGTCGCAGGGTCCACACCAAGGATCAAGATTTCTTGGGGGAATACCTGACCGAGACTTCTGTGCGCACCCATCTCCAGGGCCCGATCTATAACTTCTTGCGAAAAGACGGAAGCGTCTAGGGAGACGTCCTCCTGCTGATAAACGAGGCGCCATCTCCATGCTCCTAATGCTTCCATCTCCTTGCGGATGTCACGCATACCTTTCTGGTAGCGCTCCATTTTGTTGAACTCGTCCCAGAGCGTCTCACCGTCGAGCGGCCAGTACTCGGGCCACACACTTGTCTCCTCGCCGGACTCCTCACCGAGAATGGCGGGAATCTTGACGAAGGAGGTGTGGGGGTCACCCTCCCAGGCCTTGGTCCACGACTTGAAGTTATCTTCCGGGTGGACTCGCGTGCCTGCTACGATTATCTCTCCCTTGTGGGCGCGAGAGGAGGCTTCCTGGAGGAACCATGAGTCGATCTTAGAACGACGCTCAGGCGTGAGCTGGTTCTCCAAGGTAAGCGCATCGTCCAGAACCAGAAGGTCAATCCGGGCTCCATATATTTGCGCCCCAACACCCAGGGCCTGGACGGTTGGGTCCCTTTCCCCGGAACGACGCTGACGAATAGTGATCTGTTCTTGATCCCATCTGTGTGCAGTGTGAGACCCCGGCCTAAACCCCTTGAAGTCTTGAATGAGGTTGCGCTTAGTCTCATCGTATAAATGCTCCTCGGTCATGTACCGCTTAAGGCGTCGCAGGAGGTCCTCAGCCTTGGTCTGCGACTTTGAAACCAGGGCCACACGCAGGTCAGGGTTGAGGCAGATGCGATACAGGATGTACCCCAGACTGATGTGCGTTGACTTCCCGCTCTCCGGGAAGCCCGTAACAATTAGCTTGTTGATGTTACCATCTTCCAGTGCCTCAACGATGGGCTCCTGGTGAGGGTAGACCGACAGGTCGAGGTAGTCTAGCGCGAACTCCCGGTACGACATATACGAGATGTCCGGGTAGTCGCGGGCCTGCTCGTCCCGGTCGGGGTCGTCACCGCTGCGGACCTGCCGCGTCAGCTCCCCCCAGTCCTCGTCCCGCTCAGCATTCTTCTCATACCAGCCGCGCGACACACCAAGGAAGTCCACCGCGTCCTGGATGTTGTACCCATTACGCAGCAGCTCAACGAAGGCCTCCTTCGCCCACACCTTCCAGGCGGCTGTGCCCTTGTTCCCTTTGGGCGGCGGGAGGTAGACGTCAGGAAGGTCACGGACAACCTTGAAGGATTTAGCCCGGACCTTTCCTGTCGTTGTTGTTTTTACCACTGATACTCTCCAGGGCTAGCTCAATTTTTAGTAGTGCCTCTTGCAGCCGCACCGCTTCGGTCAGAGTACATGGGTATCCTAGGAGGACAGCACCTATTAACCTGCGGACCTTTTCGAGGTTGTCTACGGCGTTCATACATAGTATAACATAGTTAGACATTATTTTATTCCCGACTTCTGACGCCAGTTGTAAATCGTCTTTGGGGTGACGTTGATACGGGCTGCCTGCTCGGTCTGCGAACTGTTACGGAAATCATCGTCAGAACGCATAAGGTCCATCCAGAGCCCGAACCCCGTCGACGCCCGACCACCGACCGCCTTACCCGTAGCGTCTACAACTGCTTCCTCGACGTCCCAGTGAAAGTCTTCCTCAAAGCGAACATGAATATCGTCCGGCTCCGGCTTACCACGAAACTCACGCTGTACGTACAAGTACTTCTGCCCGTTGGTCTTTGTCTTCTTCTCGATGTAGATGTTGTTGGCGCCCCAGGCCCAGATCAGCTGTGACCCTAGAATTCGTTTGCCCCCGGCAGTGTTACCCTTGTTAGCGTGGTGCACTAGCACCACGCTCGCATCTGTCTCATTCTCAATCGTACTCAGCGTGTGGAGCACAGGCGCCACATCGTCCGGCTGTGTGAACCCGGAAGGGTTGATCTTGTAGAGCGGATCGATGAACACGTACCCCGCCCCGATCTCGTTGGCCTTGTTGACCACCATACCCATGCTGGCCTTGTCGGCCTGCCAGCCCGCGCGCACCGACATATAGAGCGGCAGCTCCGGCGCGTCCTCAAGCGGCACCCACACTTTCTCGAACCCCGTGTCCACAGCCCGCAGAGCTTGGTGCCCGTGCCCGGCCCTCTCCATCAGCTGGTAGAGCTGAGGCATGAGAATCGACATATTGTTCTCCTCCTGAATGAAGAGAACCGGACTCACAGTTCTTACCGGATAAATGCCCATGAAGTCCGTACCTGTGGCCAAGCTCACCGCCATGTCCAGCGCCAGCGTGGACTTGTACGTCTTCGGCTCACCGATGACCAGTCCACTCTCACCCTCAACCAGCCACTCATCAATCGCCCAGTGCGGCTCAACGTAGGGCTCAAGTAGTAGCTCCGATACAGCCTGCCAGTTAAGAGGCACGCGTCACCTCCAACCACACACGCTCGAACCGATTCTCGGGTTGCTCGCCAGGAGCGCATTGGTGCCCTGTTGGGTCGTAGTCGTTGCCGTATTTCAAGGCAGACCATTTCTCGCCACACGACAGGCATTGGATGTGTCCTTGTTGGAAGGTGCGTTCCCGCCCACCAGGACAATCAATAATTGGAGTACGGAGTTCAAGGGAGCAGTCGGGATCAAGGTGACATTGGGTCTTGCCAGGACGCACAATCTCTAACCCACAATCTGGACGGGCGCACTTCACTTCGTACATGCCCATCTCTTCCCATTCCTCAACGTCCTCTGGTGCCCATAGCTTGTGTGCTACCAAGAACCCGTGTTTGCATTTCTCGTACAGGGTGAGGGTTGGTGTATCAGACATCGGTCACCTCTTTGTATTTGCTGCGACCCGTCCACACTGACCACACGAACGGCCCCCTCCATTTCATAATGAACTGCCCCGACGGTGACACGAAGGTTTGCCATCGCCACCGCCAAGGTTTCCATTCGTAGGTGATGGTTGGTGTATCAGTCATGTCACCTCGTGCCCCGCAAGGTCCTGATGTATATGCAGCGCCACCATACTGAGCTGCGTAGCCACCTCAGCCTCTCTCCACTCACCGGACCGGAAATGTTGCTGTGCCTCAGCGAAGAAGTACTTGGCGTTTTCAAGAAAAGTCATATCTCTCTCTCCAGTAGATTTCAACTAGTATAACGCCCCTGACCTGCGGTTTATTCCCTTTCCGGAAAAGATTTCTGGTAAGAAAAGAACGGCCGGAGGAAACCGGAAAGGACCCCCCTATATATAGGGGGTCCTTTCCTTTCCGGTAACTAGTTACCATATAGGGGGTTACCTACTGTATTTCCGTCTAGATGATACATATGGACCCGAAAATGTATCATTAGCTGGGATTTTGGGGTTTCTGGGAATTTCCTGTACGTATGTCTCCTCGCTACGCTCGTCGCCGACTTACCTTCATGGGTCTTCGCAACTGCTTGTTGTTCTCCCTACATAGTGCTACATGCTCCTAACAGCCTGCTGCCTTCGCTGCTGCTACTATGTTTAAGCTTAAGCAGTGGGTCACAGCCTATCAGCTGTGGACAGAGTATCTATGTGTTGTATCCTGTACGCTGCTACTCGCAGCGTCCGCAGTACAGCAAAGCTGTACTTAGAAAGAAACGGTCCACGATGCGCCAGCGGGGCCCAGCACGTGAAGCACGTGCTACCCGCAAGGCGCTTGCCACCTGCAGGGCTTGGAGCCCTACAGCTGACAAAGTGGACCCTCGTAACCGCGACGTGCGGCCCCATCCTCCGAAGCGGAGAATGTCGGGTCCCAGTACGCTGAAGCAGCGTACTACCCGACTCGGGACCGCCCGTCACGCCACGTGCGGTATTACGGTCTACGGACAATCTCTCTCTCTGGTCCCGCGCATCCTACCGAGCCGTCAAGGTAGTATGCTCAGTCCTTCGTCCTTCACATCTCCACCTTGACTGCTCGCGCAAGCTGGGGCCCCGCACTCGCTAGCTTTGTACTATTCCACGCGCCATTTCACGTGCCATCTGGGCGGGTCCCCGCACCGAAGCGGTGCGACCCGCACTCAGATGGGACCTGCGAAGCGCAGGCACGCGAAACGGCACGCGGGCACAAAGCAGCCGTGCGACCCAGCTATCGAGAGCTAAGTTGTTGGGTAACCGCGTTC